>Ga0065721_10048697_pt1 | contig 134371 bp, 100 predicted proteins | sample Mesricmetagenome_FD_59108 | JGI IMG/M metagenome (GOLD analysis project Ga0065721, IMG submission 59108) | Mesophilic microbial community from rice straw/compost enrichment Sample: eDNA_1 v2 (version 2) | ecosystem: Engineered > Solid waste > Grass > Composting > Bioreactor | place: USA...
CGCTTAATAAGCGGGAAATTGACCTTGACTTGGCAAAAAGAGTCCTCCGTAATTTCGTGAAAACTAGTAGCAAGGAAATCACCATCGAAACCATCCAGAAAATGGTATGTGAATATTTCGATGTTCCTTACGACAAGCTACTGCAAAAAACCCGTAAAAGGGAAATCGTACAAGCCCGCCAGATTACTATGTACCTGGCGAAGGCCTTTACAAAAAATTCCCTGAAAACGATCGGTGAACATTTTGGCGGCCGTGATCATACAACGGTGATCCATTCCTGCCAGACTGTAAAAGACCTGATGGATACCGATAGCACGTTCAGGGAAAGTGTGATGGAGTTGCAACAGAAAGTGCAGTTGGCGGCCATGTAGCAAAAACAAAAGTTATTTAAAAAGCCCGTTCATTTTTGAACGGGTTTTTTATTAAGTTTTCAGTATCAATTGTTTTAAAATTGGGATTTTCCTCTTAATTTTGCCGTCCTGTCAGAAATGGAGAGGTGCCTGAGTGGCCGAAAGGGCCGGTTTGCTAAACCGTTGTACGAGCTTAAACTTGTACCGAGGGTTCGAATCCCTCCCTCTCCGCCTCCGCCCGCCGAAGCTTTAGCGTAGGCGGGCTTTGTGTTTTATAGGCTTGCTGAATTTTTGCGGGCTACGGCGGACGCGGTCCGCTAAAAAAGCCCGCCAATGTGCTTTGCGGGCTTTTTGTGTAAGTTTATGAGGGTCAATTTGTTCTGGTGACATCCGTCAAATTCAACTCGATAATATACGTTCCCTCCATTTTTAAGGTAAACGCAAACCGCGGATTCACCGAGTAAAGCCCCGGCGTAAACCCATCCACGGTGGCAAACTCGCTGGGTATACGATAGTAGATCAGGTGGCCCCAGTCGGTAGTGGCATCTACATATTTGGCTAATGGGAAGGGCGCCACTTCAAAGTCGCAGATCATGGCGGTATCGGTGAATTGTACGGGTGTAAAACGGGCATAGTTTTCAAAAGTAGGCCGGTCGCCCCGGCGAATGATCTCGCCGGCCTTTGGGTTAAAGGCCTTCCCATTTTTGTCGGTGATCTTCAAAATAATCCTGGCCCCATCATTCGATAGCCTGGTAAAAGTGAGCTTTGGATTTTTATGCTGCGTAGCCTCCCCCGTCACATCGTGAAACACATTGCTTACATTATCCTCCTGTATAAAAATATCCTCCGGCTGCGGATCTACAATATTGATCACACCAAATGCAGGAAACAACTTAGTGCCATTCGAATTGGTTGCCTGCAAATCGAAAAGGTATTTGCCCAAAGGAATATTTACCGAACCACGGTTAAATGTGATCTGGCCGCTTACAGGATTGAACTCCATCGGCGTCACCACCCGCTTTTCTCTTTTCTTATCCAACTCAGCTACGGTAGTATCGGTTTTGATATCGAAGGTCATACCCGACTTGAACATCAGTACTTCGTATTTCTCATAAAACTCTTTCGGCGCGGGATCACCATTCTCATGACGCAGGTTCAGCATTTCAAAACTAATAGGCGGCGTAGAACCATCGATATCTATGCGCTGCGATTGCACCAACGGCAAACCGCGCAAACAATAAATGTTCTTATCGATATAACGCATGGTATCGCTCAAAAAACCTTCCTGTATTTTTTTGCAGGCCATACCGGTTAAGCTACCAACCAGCAGGATGTATATTATTTTTCTCATGATAGTATTGTTTAAGGTAATTGTTCGGTATTAAAAAACAACCGGTGAAAGTTGCTCATCACATGAATAACGCCGGTGTTGGTGATGATACCGGTGGTTTGGCAATCATAACCCATATCCCTTTCCAATGGTGGTATGGTGCTTTGATCAGGTACGGTTTCATCACGCGTGCCAATCACCTTGGTAAAACGGATATAATCCACATGATCGATATAGCTGCCATAATCCTGCGTACGCCGCAGGTTGATATAAAACGATACATTGGGAATGGGGCCCAGCAGATTGGGGTAAAACTTGCCTTCCACGGTCAACTGATCCCGCCCCAGATCACCATTGTACATATACATTTTCAGCGAATCTGTTATTTCCTGCAGGGGCAAACTGTCCAATGTATAACTGATATTTTCATCATTCAGCTCAATGGCCCGCCTGTTGTACCGCGCCCTTACAAACTCATCCACGCTGTAGTTGGTGCAGGCAAAAAAAGTGATCTTGCCATTGACGGTTTCTTTGAGTCCCGCCCGGTCTATCAAATGTACCAGGGACGAAAATTGTGGTTTTGATTTGAGGTATTCGTATGTGGTCATATCCACTTTTGGATTGTGTACGCCACCGTCTACTTTATACGCATCTTTATTGCATGATGCTGTAACGAGTATCAATAGTATTGCGATAATATTTTTCATAACTAATAATATTTGAGTGATCATATCTTACCCAGCCAATAAGCCGTTTGAACCAGGAACCTGTTTTCCTTGAACAGCGAAGGGCTTACCGGCCAGTAAAAACCGCCCCTTGCAAAACGGGCCTCCGACAGCCAATCCACAAACCAGGGATACATTCTTGTTCTTAGCAGGTCGAAAAAGATATGCCCTTCCAGGTACAGTTCCCTTCCGCGTTCTACGGCATATTCATACATCAGGTCGTCGCGGGTATAGGTATCATCCACCCGGTTGGCAGGATGGGAACCATTGCGGTCGCGCGATTCATTGATCACCTGTATGGCTTTATTCAGATCATTTTTGTAGAGCGCGATCTCTGCCTGCAGCAATTTCATATCCGAATAACGGAAGATGATCATGTCGTTACTCAGGTAGGCATCCAGGTTTTGACCGGGATTGCGATATACCACATTGCTGTACTTGCGGCACATGGGCTCGCTGCTATTTACATAGTCGAAGTTTCTGCGATAGCGCACATCCGTGGCATCGGTTGGACGTGTCCATTGTGTGCCATCCCAAAGCCAGAACTGGTAATTGTTGTTGAAATAGCTATTGGGCACCCAAAAACGTGCGTTGTTACCGAAATAGGATACGTATTCGGCGCCGCGCAAAAATTCAAGACCGATATGCGCATTGGAGCCTTCCTGTGTACGGTCATCCATATACAACTGGAAAATACCTTCCGGTGAGGTGGCGGTATTGCTGCGGCCTATAAAGGTCATATAATAGTTGGCTGTATCGGTATAAGAATAACCGCCTTCGGTGAGCAGCCTGGTAAGGGTAGTATCGGCATTTTGTACATCATCCATTTTGGGAATGTTCGAGTTGAGATCGGTCATGGTAGCGCGCCACAGGTACAGGTGGGTTAACAGTGCATACACCGAGCCTTTGTTGGCGGTAACTGCCCGTTCCGATCTTACTTTATAGCCCCAGCTCAGCAGCGATGCCGCTTCCTTGCAGTCTTTTTCTATTTGTAACAGTACCTCGGCGGCAGGCGTACGTGGCAACTGGGGCGCCGATATAGGATCTTCATAAGCCTCTGTAACAAGCGGTACATCGCCCCAAACACGGGTCATTTGGAAATAGGTAAAGGCGCGGATAAAAAGCGCCTGGCCTTTAATCTTGCTTCTGAATTCGGCGATATTGTCAACATCATTGAGATCGTCGTCGGTGGCTTTGTCGATCTTGCTGATGATGAGGTTGCTCATGGTGATGGTTTTGAAGAACAGCGTCCAGTCGCCCAGGCTTTGCACGTTGTACTTGAATGTAAAATCACCGTTTTGAATACCTTCCAGTCCATCGCCATTGTAATCGATGGTGAAATAGTTTTTGGCAACCGCATCGCCATACAAATAATAGCGGTTGTTTTTATTGGTGAGCGCATTGCGCAGCAGGGAATAATTGCCTGCCATGGCCGATTGAAAATCGCGGCCCGATTTCCAGAACACCTCGTCGTACGTGGAGTTCCTGGGTGTTTGTTCCAGTATCTTTTTACAGGCGCTGCCGCTGACTATGCATACAAGCAGCCCTACTATGGTATATGATGATAATTTGTGTTCCATATTATTTTCTCTTTATGCGGTTACATTAAAATTGAACTTCCAGGCCCACGGTGAATTTTTTCGGGATAGGATAGCCTGCTCCATTGTATTCACCATAGGAGTTAACGGCTTCGGCATCCGGCAAATCGTCTGAACGCTGGAACATGGCCAGGTTGTCCACAACGCCAAATACCTTGAACCGGTCGATCTTAAACCGGTTGAGAAAGTTGCGGGGAACTTCATAACCCAGCGTAACGCTTTTTATCCGGAAATAATCGCCTTTGTCGAGAAAGAAGGTTTGCGCCGATGTATAATAGTAGCGATAAGTACCCAGGTCGTATTTGGCGTATTCTGCGCGGTCGCCCGGTTGGCGCCAGATGTTGAGTTTGTTGAGGTCGGGTATAGAAAACCGTACAAAGTTATTGAAGGGATCGCCATCGGTGGAGTTGGAAAAGCGATCGGCTTTGAACAGGTTCAGCACATCCCTGTCGAAGGTAAAGGTGCAGAATATGCCAAGGCTGAAATTCTTCCAGGAGAAATTATTGGTAAAACCACCTGTGATCTTAGGGTTGGGATCACCCACAGGTATTTTATCGGGGTTGAGCCCATCGTTGAATATATCGATGAGATAGTCGCCATCGAGATCGGCAAACTGGAAATCGCCCGCGCGGTATTCACCATTGGGATTACGGAACCGTTCGCCGGTATAAGGATTGATGGGTACATCCTTATCGGTGGCATATACGCCCAGTGTTTTGTACAGGTAAAAGGCATTGATGGGACTGCCCACAGACAGGATATGCGATTTGTCGAACCGGTCGCCGCTCAATACCAGGTCGCGGCCGCCATTGGGCAGGCTCATGATCCTGTTTTTATTATAGGCAACGTTCAGACGGCTGAACAACTTTACCTGGCTTTGTGGAAGTGTAAAATTACCGGCCAGCGTTAATTCCACACCCGAATTACGCACCCCTATGGAATTGGTTTTGGCCACATCATAACCCGAGGTAACAGGAAGTATAACCGAGAATAATCCGAATGAGTTTTCCTTATTATACAAATCGATCGAGGCAGAGTATTTTCCATTCAACACTTCCAGGTCGGTACCAATATTCCATTGTTTCGATTTTTCCCAGCTCAATCCTTTCTGTGCGGCGCCATTGTAAAAGTTGGGTGTGATGGCGGTAATGGAGTTGTAGGTGCCTGCACCGCCATTGCCATTGAACCCGCCGGCGTTTACATTATACAGGTTGTATTGCAGGTAGTTTTCAGTGGGCAGTGCGCCGGAGGTACCCAGGCTGGCGCGCAGTTTGATCATAGAAAACGTGTTGGCCACATTTTTCATCCACGTCTCTTCCGTCATGATCCAGGCTGCCGATACCGAGGGAAATAAACCCCATTTGTTGTTTTCACCAAAACGGGATGAGCCATCGGTACGCATACTACCTGAAAGCAAGTATTTACCATTGAAGTCGTAGGCCATGCGTGCATAGTACGAAAGCAGTCCATAGGCCTGGTAGTCGGAATAAGCGCCGATCTTCAATTGCTGGAAGCCCTGTACCACCTGTATCTGGTCGGAGGCGCCGCCATATCCCGATGCCGTAGTCATTTGGTATTGATCGTAGGTAAATTCCTGGCCGCCTACGAGGCTGAGGTTATGTTTACCAAAACTGTTTACATAGCTGAGGTAGTTGGATGACATGATGTTGACCTCATTGTCGGAAAAGGTATAAGATGAATTGCCGTTGCCATTTTGCAGTTCGTTGGTGGCATTCAGGTCGCGCCTTGAATTCTTATAGATATACGAGGTGAGCGAAGTAATGCGCAGGTGATTGCTGATGGCATAGCTGAGGTTGAGGGTAAAGTTGAACTGGTTGGCGATGTTTTTATCGAGGTTGTCGTCGTATTGGCCCAGGAGAAATGCTTTTTTATCCGGGTCGAGGTTGAAGAGCGATGAAGGCATGTTGCCGGCGCCGAGGCTGATGGGACTGTTGCCATCGCCGTTGCCGCGTGCTTTATCGGTGCGTGAATAGCTGATGATGGGATTGATATCCAGTTTGCCACCCAGCGTGTGGGCGCCCAGGTTTAACCGCATGGTATATCGTTTAAAACCCGTGGCTTTGATGATGCCTTCTTCATCGTAATAGTTGGTGCTGAAGCGATAGTTGGTACCGTTTTCGCTGGCGCCGCTCAGACTGAGGTCGGCGCTTTTTATGCTACCCGATTGATAGAACATATCCTGCCAGTCGGTATTGCCATTAAAAGCAGGGTTGAGGCTGTCGGTGATCAGCGCGGGCAGATTACGTAGCTGGTTATAATCCAGTTGTTGTTGCAGGATGGCCAGTTTGGCCCTTCGTTCTTCTGCACCCAAAGTAACGTCGCGCAGTTTGGGACGTTGTACGATGCCGCCATAACCCGATACGATGACCCGGGGAGCGCCCGTTCTTCCTTTTTTGGTGGTGATGAGTATAACCCCATTGGCCGCGCGGGAACCATAGATGGCTGCTGCCGATGCATCTTTTAATACATCGATCGACTCGATATCGTTGGGGTTCACACCGCCGAGGTAGTTAAGACCCGTGCCGCTGCCCGGACCCACATAAGTTTCGGTAGGCTGTGGCACACCGTCTACCACGTACAGGGGGCTGTTCAGAACATTGTTTTCGTCGTAGTTGGCGTTGAGCAATGAGCTGCCGCGTACGCTTACAGCCGGTGTGGCGCCGGGGGCGCCGCTGAAGTTTTGTACGTTCACACCGGAGAGCCGGCCCTGCAAAAGCTGGTCGAAACTGGAGGCGGGGAGGTTCGACAGTTCTTTTGCCGAAATACTTGAAATGGCGGCGGTGTTGTTTTTGCGGGTTACTTTTTGATAACCGATGACCACCGTTTCGGAGAGGTTGCTGTTTGATTCTTCCAGTGCAAGAGACAGTGGTTTGTCGCTGGTGACTTTGATGGTTTGAGGGGCGTAGCCCACCGAGGTAATTTCAAGGGTGGTGTTGATGTGGGTGGGGATGGTGAAAAAACCTCTGTCGTTGGTGGTGACGCCTTTGTCGGTGCCTTTGATTTTTACTGTGGCGAAGGGGATCGGTACATTTTTGGTGTCGGTGACCGTCCCGGTGATGATAACCTGCTGGGCCTGAGCATACAGGATCAGGCATAGCAGTATGCCTGCCAAATAGAATTTTTTCATGCGATGCAGTTTATTTTGGTTCAATCTAAATTAGCTGAAGTAGGAGGAAAGGCTTTCGCTGAACTTAACCTGTTGTTAGCCGATTTTGCCTTTACTCAAACCATTTAGCCATGCACCTCGCGTTAAAAACTGTGTGTGAACATTAATCTGGTAATTCGGTAATATTTCTTTTTTAGAAGGAAAGGAACACTTAACTTCGTGCCCGCAATTTGCGACCGGTGTACTGGATAAGTGTATGTGACCGAAGCATTTGCAAATTTCATTATGTATGTTATGCCTGCCGGCAACGGTGGTGGATAACACGGGAGGTAGTTCAGCCCGGTAGAATACGTGGTTTGGGACCACGGGGTCGCAGGTTCGAATCCTGTCCTCCCGACATCGCCCGCCTTAGCTTTAGCGAAGGCGGGCTTTTTTTGCTGGTTAAACAGATCCACAAAAAAAATGTGGGTTTTATTTTGCCTAATTCTTTGCAATTTCCTTAATTACGCCATGAGGAATTCCAGCAAATAATTGATCAGATTAGGGCCTTTCGTGATGCCCGTGACTGGGAACAGTTTCACAATTCCAAGGATCTGGCAGTTGCATTAAGTGTTGAGGCATCAAGAATTTTTGTGAAGGTATTGGATAATTGAACAAAACTGCCATGGAGCAAATTAGAAGGTTTTTCCAAAACAAATACATCGACTTCTCCGACCAGGATTGGTCGCTGGTAGCTTCTAAGCTTGCACGACAGGAATTCCCGAAAAAAACGTTGATATTGAAGAAAGGGCAGGTTGAAAACTATGTATCATTTATCGAAGAAGGCATAGTGAGGTATTATATTCCAAAAGAAAATAAAGAACTTACTTTTGAGTTGACCTTTGCAAACGACTTCGTGGGTGCTTATGAATCCTTTCTTACCCGGCAGCCTTCCATGTATCATGTGGAAACCGTCGCAAAAACCACACTCTGGCGAATGTCATACAAAGATGTTCAAACCCTATACGAAGAAACACAGGCCGGAAACATTATTGGCAGGCTGGCCAATGAGAAAATGTATTTAGAAAAAGCAAAGCGCGAACTTTCGCTTTTAAACGAGACGGCTGAACAACGATATCTTAATCTCCTGAAAGAACAACCGGAATTGATAGAAAAAATTCCGCTACAGTATATCGCTTCCTTTATTGGAATTACCCCACAGGCATTAAGCAGGATAAGAAGACGAATTTCTTAACCTGGGTTCATTGTTTAGTAATCGATGTCTGATTTTCTTTGCCGAAACGAAATGATATGCACGGCAAATCACAAACAGATACGGCGGCTACTTATATCCATAATCAACCTGCGAGTTTCCAATCGCAGTTTTTACAGAAATTAATGGCGATACTTGGAAAGAAACATGCCATGGAAAAGGCCTTCAACACAAATAAATTCTCTTCCAACCCGGCCCAACTGCCCAGGTCATGGCAGTCATTTTTCACAACAGGGGTAGGTGAAGTAAATCAGCGAAAAGTATGGACGTTTAAACCAAAGCAAACAAACGCATCACAGGTTATTCTTTACATTCATGGAGGTGGTTATATTTCCAACCTTACAAAATATGATTGGCTTTTTGTTCGGGAGCTGCTGGTGAAAACCAATTGCACGGTCGTTGTCCCCGATTATCCATTGGTCCCGCGTTCAAATTATAAACATGTGTATGAATTTTTTGATAAGCTTTATACGGGATTAGTTGCTGACACGCCGCCTGAAAATATCATTTTTATGGGCAATTCGGCGGGAGGCGGTATTGCATTGGGTTTTGCGCAACAATTAAGAGACGAAAAGAGATCGCCACCTTCCCGGATCATTTTGAACTCGCCCTGGCTCGACATCACGATGAGTAATCCTGGCATTATTGATATTGATAAAAAGGATAAACTGCTGGGTATACCAGGACTAAAAATGGCCGGACAGGCATATGCGAACGGATTAGATGCAAGGGATTCCCGGGTGAGCCCGATATATGGCGACTGTTCGGGATTAGGAGAGATCTCTTTATTTATCGGTACCCATGATATTTTTCTTGCCGACGCGAGAAAATTCAAAAAAAAGATGGAGGAAAAGGGCATTCCCATCCATTATTTCGAGTATCCGAAAATGTTTCATGTATGGGTTGCCCTGACAAGTTTAAAAGAATCCAAACATGCCATCTATCAAATGGCGGCATTGATAAAAGCCGGAAAATGAAGGATTAGGCCGATATTTGTTCTAATGCTTCAAAATCGTGTGAACCCCATGGGTGAGATCATTCGAACCAGTGCCCGCGGCGGCTGGATGGGTAACCGCGGTCTGTTGCATAACGATCAACAGCACATCGTGAGGCCGTACCGGCTCACCGCCTGGATCACCTGTGTGCTTTCGTTTAAAGGAAGGCGACGCAAAGTGATGTCGCCGGGATTGTATACGGAACTGTTTTTCCTGGATGAAGCCACAGCGTTCTCGGCCGGGCATCGTCCATGTAAAGAATGCAGGAGAGAAGATCACATGCGGTTTAAACAATGCTGGATGGCAGGTAACCCGGCTTATGGATTTAATGAACAAACAAAGATTGGCGAAATAGATTCAGTTATTCATAAAGAACGAATAACTGCGCACCATACCAAAGTAACCTACCAGGAAGAAATAAGCCAGTTACCTGATGGCAGTTTTATAATGGTGGATGATCAAGCTTACCTGGTAAAGGGCGATAACCTCTTTTTGTGGGCTCCGGCTGGTTATAGTACGAAGCTGGCGCGGCCAAAAAACCAAACCGTAACGGTGCTTACCCCGCGTTCTATTGTTAATACCTTCAAGGCCGGTTATGATCCCCAACTACTTCTTCCCGATTCCTAAAAGCGCCCTTAGTTCAAATTCAAAAGCGCCCGCGCCAAATTGTTGAATGAGGCCTTGCTCCATGGTTTTGATCGTATTCTCATACGAATCCGGGTAACTTTCTTTTACCTGTTTGCCCCAGGGATGATTCAGGAAATAACTGTCAATTATTTGTCCGGGCGAATGGGCCTTTCCTTTGAACTGCATGAGCGAAACCTTGTATTCGCTGAAGCCTGCCTGTTTTAAATAATCGTTTAGTTCATCCGGGTTGTGTAGTGAAAAAGGCGTATAAAAACGGCTGGTATCCACATGCTTCAACACCGGTGCAAATATATCGTCGATGATCAGTTTGAATAGGGGCATGCTGGCCGTGCTATCCCAGGTGGTAAAAACAAAATGACCGCCGGGCTGCAATACACGCAACGCTTCGTTCACGCCGGTTTGTTTTTCGGGCAGGAACATTAATCCAAATTGGTTGACCACCAGGTCGAAGCTGTTGTAAGCAAAGGGCAATTGTTGCGCATCGGCTACCTGGAAACTGATACCGGTTAACTGTTTTTGCGCCAGCTCCATCATAACAGGATTGATGTCTGTAGCTATGATGCTCGCGCCTGGAAAATTTTCCTTCAGGTGTTTGGTAACCCTGCCGGTGCCGCAGGCTATTTCCAGTATGGCGCTGGCGGGTAAGTTAATGATGCGGCTCAACAGTTCTTCGGCAGCCGGTTCAAAGATGAGTGGGCCAAGACGTTCCTCGAAGTTCAATGCATCGTTAGCGGTAGTTTTAAACGGTTCTTTGCTCATGTAATAAATATACTCACTACCGGTTGTTTGGAGAAACTTAGTTTGTTAACAATGGCAGGATGTCTGCCCCTGATGGATTGAACTCATCAGAAACCATGTATTGAAGTATACTGTAATACAACTGCCTTGCCTCCGGCTTATCCGTCAGCGCCGGTAAGTTGGCCATGCAAACCAAAACCTTGCCTTTTCCTACGCGGCTCTCAAATATCATCCCCAGTTTATGGTTGCGGTCGATATTATCAATCACCTGCACAATTGGCCGGAATAAAGTATCCGTTTTGTCAAGGATCAGCGGTCTTGCATTTTTAGTAATTGACCACCATTGCCAGTTACTGTGATACCCGGTGGGGAAATGACGGAATATCGGATGCTGCGGATTGGTGAGAATGCCCAGCGTTCCGGCAGACACAGGCCGTTTTTGTTTTTCGGCGCCTGCTTTAAATACCTGCCAGTTCCAGAACTCACTGATGAACTGCGGCCGCACAGAGCGGTCTTTGAACGTTTCATGGTCGGGGAATAACAATACGCTGGCGCCCTTGTTAAGTTTTTCCAATAAGGCGCTATCAAGTTTTGTGGCAATAGTGAGCGATTCAGGTGTAACAATGGTCAATTGCGGGTACACCCACAAAGGATATTCTGCTTCAATGGTACTGCCGGTCAATTGCAGTTTTACCAAAAGTTTGGTGGCTTGGGAAATCCCATTCAATGCAAAAGATATTTTTCCTGCTGTTGTAATGGCGCCGCTTTCAGCCTTTGTTATAGGTAAACGACCGGTGTTGATAACCCGGTTGGTAGCGGCGTTTATGATCTGCCATTGTATGGAGGATGCATTGACAGCAGCAGGGCTATAATTTACGAGCTGTATGGCGGCTGTATAGGTTTCCTGGTTGGTCCAGGTGTATTTATCCATTAATAACTGGATCACCACATCGTTATTGAAGCGGCGGAATTCCTCCGGCTGCATGATCCCTTTGTTTTGCATAAAGGCATTCAGCAATCCAACCAGTGCGGTGCCCTGGCCGGGAAAGTCCTGCAGGTCCAGCAATTGGAAACCTGCCAGCCCGCGCGTGCGCAATGCCATCTCAATTTCTTCACGGTACAAAAGAGCAGTCAGTTCACCCGATGCCTTAAAAAAATCATGCGCCTGGTTGCCCATGCCGGCATCTTCCAAACGTTTTTTAAATATGGCAAAGTTCAACGGTTGTAACACACCTGTGTAAGACGACATCTCACGATAATCGGGATACACCTGGTATTGCCCTATTTCATGACTCACAATGGGTAGCTTCCATTTGGCAATGGCCGATGAATGATCACGGGTAGTGGAAGGCGCCACGCTGTTGATGATACCATTGCCGGTATCTTCGGTGGTGGCAAAAGAGCCGCGTACGTCAAATTCCCTGCCGGCTGATTCTTTTCCTGTACGCATGGTTACCCAAAAATCATCGGTAACGCCGGGTGTTGGGTTGTCAAAAAATGCATTGGTGCCCTGTGCGTATAAACGGCGGTTGTCGTAATTCCTGAATGCGCGCACGAGTTTATTATGTATTACCTTTTCGCCACCCAGTTCGTTACCCAGTGTAAAAAGTACAAAGGAGGGATGATTGCCATAGGCATCCAAAATGGCCTTACCTTCTTCGTATTGGAAACGCGTCATAAAGGTATCCTTCATATAAAAGTTACCCCATATAGGCAGCTCGGCCTGGATGTAAATGCCCTCTGCATCAGCGGCAGCAAATGCCGCTTCGGGTGGTGTGTAAGAATGAAAGCGGTAATGGTTGATGCCCCAGGCTTTGGCAATGCGGAAAAGTTTTCGCCAGGAAGCCGTATCCATGGCGGGATATCCTGTCAAAGGAAATACACAACTTTCGTTTTTACCACGAAGAAAGGTTACAATGCCATTGTTCCTGAACTGTGTGCCAACGGCTTTAAATTCCCGCAGACCAAAACGGGTGTTGAATTCGTCGAGTAATTGCCTGCCTTTGCGCAAACGAATAGTGAGTGGGTGTAAGGCAGGCTGGTATTCGCTCCACAGTTTGGCATTTGGGCCAACGAGGTAGGAGGTTTGGATAGTAGTATCCCTACCTTTCAAATTTATAGTAAGTTTTTTACCATCGTTGACCTGCAATGTCACCCGGCCGGTATAACTGTTATAATTACGAATGTTGAGTTGTATGTCGGCGCTTCGATTTTTTACATTGGGCGTCACTCTTACACGATCGATAGTTATTTGATTAGTAGCCTCCAGGTATAATTGTCCGATAATACCATTCCAATTGGTTTGTGTATGTTCACTCATGGCATGAGAACCGCCCACGGCTACCAGTTTGGGTGAATTGTTCACCATAATGGTAAGCCTGTGTTTACCGGATGTAAGGGCACCCGTGCAATCGAATACCTGTGGGGCAGACAATAAACGGCTGCTGTCTATCAACCGCCCGTCGATAAACAGCTTTGTTACCCTGGTTCTTTCAAGGAATAAGGTTACCCGCTTGTTTTTCCAGGATGCAGGTACGTCGATCTCTTTTGAAAACCAGGCGGCGCCTGTATAATTATAAGTCTGGTTAAGGTATTGGGTAGATGGTTGTGTAACCGGTGTACCTTTTTTGTTTTGCTCCAATGAACCGGGTAGGGTCACCTGGTCGTTGAATACACTATCCCCAAGACCCAATTGCCATTGGCCGGCCAGGTCGATCTTTTCCCTCACCTGTGAAAAGGCATATATAGAAAATAATAAACCCAGGAAAATACAGCAAGCGTACTTCATCATTGAATGGTTGAAAAGCCATGTTCAGGCAATGGTAAAATAGTTTTTGAATTATTATGGGTTAAAGTAACGGTGATGCCTTTATGGGTAGGATCACTCACCGTCATCTTTCCTTTTTTCAGCATCAGTAAACAGGGTTGGTCTGCCTGTATCTTTTGTATTTTTCCCGCTTTATAAAATGCAGCCATCAGGGTGCCATCGGAAAATAAAACAGCCTGCGCACTATCATCATTGCGTATTATTTTCCAGGATGGCCGGGCGGCTATGGCGGCTGCCTGTTCAGGCGTTTCGCTGTATGCCAAAACATAACCTGTAGGCTTCGATACATCGTGTAGCATTACCGGCATAAACACACTGTCTTTTACCGGCACGGTGGTTTCCCCGGCATTGATGGTTGTCCAGCTTCCTTCCACCACTTTCATATGCAGTTGAATGGATGCAGGCTGCAGGGGCATATAGGCAAAACCGGCATGGTGCAGCCATTTTACACCAGTTAATGTGTGTTCCCCGGCTTTTTTGATGAGGCCTTTTTTGTTTACCGTAACGGCGCCCTGCCAGCGGCTTTGGTCTAAGGCGGTGTATACTGAACCGGGAATATTGTTTGTTTTTGGCGCCGATATAAGACAAACCACTACATCACCATGACAAGCCCATAGTTTGCGTGCCGCCAACGTGCTTTTCCCTGTTTGATCTTTCAGCGAATAATCCATTACCGAAAAACCGTCCGTACTATCGCTTACACTACCAACAAAATCATTACGGCTGGCCTGGTGTGCTTCTTTCCAGGTGGTAACTCCGGGTATGGCCGTCCAGTCCCATACGGGCATCAGGTCGAAATATTCCCGGCCATTACGGATCAAATACGCATCGCCGCTATTTAATAAATTCCCTTTCAGGTTTTCGCGGTTGATGGATTCGGTGGCATGGGTGCGAGAGGAAATTGTTTTTAGAAAGAAGCTAAAATGCGGCCGGTGCCAGGCGGCAAAATCGGAGTAAGGATAATAGCGGAATCCCGATAATGAACCCTTGCCGTTTTGAATGGTTTGCATGGTTTGCAACTCAGCCGCCCTGCCGGGTTGCAATTCGATCATAAAAGGGAGCAGGGTGCGCAGATCGGCGCTTTGCAGTTCTCCCTTGCGGGACGACGAACGGTCCATGGTACCGGGAACGGTATGTATGCCCCTGGCCATCCATTGCCATCCATTCACTACAAAATCGGTGAGTAGGGTGAGCTTGTCCATGGGAAATGCCAGCGTTGTTTCCCTGCATTGCCAGGCCATTCGCATGGCTTCGCACAAATAGGCTTTGCCGTATTGATACATTTGCAGGCGCCGTCCGTGTTGTTGAAAACTATAATCGGGTTGTATGCCTTCACCCCTGGTTATTTTTAATTCTTTCAATACCAGGTTGCGGCAACGGGTTACCAGTGCATCATCGCCGGTAAGTGCGCCGTAATGCAATCCCAGGTCGGCGCCCCAGATAAGATTGCCCGCCACATAATCTTCATGCACCACCAACTGCGACAGCACTTCTTTAGATTGTTTCAGCCGGTCGCTTGTAAGATCGTTACGTAACAGGATGATGATATCCCGCATCCATCGCGGCACGCCAATTTCGTTTTGCCACCAATTGCTGCTTTTATACCGGTTGGCCAGCCAGTGGTCCAGTGCCGTATTGATCTTTGTCCATAACTGGGTATTATGATAGTGTGGTGCGCTTGTACAAGACCAGGCCCAGGCCATGTCTTTTAATCGTTCGAGGTGCGTGCGTAGCTGCCAGCCACCGGGATCTTTGTCGGCATAGTTGATATCGGGCCATTGGCCTTTATCATTTAATTCCTTTATCCATTTGTTTACGGTTTGCTCACCGGGATTGGCGGTGCGAAAGAGGTATTCGCGGTACCTGTTCAATAATGTATCATGAATGGTATTTTGTTGCGCATGGGCACTACGGCATATTCCTGCAATCAAAACGGCAAGCAATAAACAAAAAACGGGGCGTTGAAACATGCCCAATATTAACCTGCATGGTGTAGGCGCAGAATGGATATTTTTTGGAAAGGAATGGATAATAATATTATTTTTAATTTACAGAGCCGAATATTTAAAATTGCATTCGAAAGAACCAATTTTTGCGTGTCAATGCCTGCGTACAATAACGAACTTGCTATACTGGCTCAAATAGCCCGCGGTGACGAAGCTGCCTTTGCCGCGCTGTTTGATCATTACCGCGATAAGGTGTACTCAATCTGCATAAAGCTCACGCATTCCCCGGAATTATCGGAAGAAATACTCCAGGACGTTTTTTTGAAGGTATGGATCAAAAGGAATGACCTGCCACAGATCACCCATTTCAGGGCCTACCTGTACACCATGGTCAGGAATATGGTTTACAATGCATTGAAGGCAGCAGCACAACATGAACTAACGCTGGCTGCCATGCCGCCCGGCGAACTCACCCCGGTGGTGCCCGACGACACCCTTCTTTATAAAGAGAACCAGCAAATACTGGCAGCGGCCATCAACAGGCTGCCTCCGCAACAGCAAATGGTGTATAAATTAATAGGCGAACAGGGCCTGAAAAGGGAGGAGGTATCCCGTGCAATGGGCATATCGCCCGAAACGGTCAAAACCCATATAGCCCAGGCCATGCGCAGCATCAGGGCCTATTGCCGGGTAAGGATGGGTATTGGTTTGCTGTTTTTACTTTTCTTCTAAAAATTTTTTTTCTGCACTCACCCGGCCACCGTTTTTTACTGTCTCATACTATGGCGGCCATATGGATCAACAACGACTGACATATCTTTTTGAGCGTTACCTGCAAAACAGCCTTACACCGGAGGAGCATGCCGAATTCCAGGAATTGATGCGCCGGCCGGAAACCGAGGTAGATGTAAAACGCCTGCTCGATGAATTTATACACGAACAGGAAGATGAGCCGCCGGTGCACACCCTTCACATAGAAACTGCACGATCTATCTACCATTCCATCATTGGAGCCGACCAGGAACCGGCGCCTGCCAAACGGCTTTTTCATTGGCGATACTGGCTGGCCGCTGCTTCTATACTGGCCGTGGTGCTAACCGGGGTACTTATAGCCAATGAACGCAGCCGGCCAAAAGCCATCGTGGCACATCAAGTACAGGATGCCCACCTGCCCCCGGGCAAAGATGCCGCCATATTGATATTAGGAGATGGCTCGCGGATCGTGTTAGATAAGACTGAGAATGGCAACCTGCGATCGCCGCAGTCTTCTGTTGATATCATCAAACTGAACGGGCAACTTACCTATAGATCCTCCGGCGCACAAAGCGGCGCCATTGAATACAATACCATAACTACCCCTCGTGGCGGGCAATACAAGCTGGTATTAGCCGATGGCACCAAAGTGTGGTTGAATGCCGCCTCATCGCTGCGTTTTCCCACTGTATTTACCGGCGAAAAAAGAGCCATTGAACTAAGCGGCGAAGGTTATTTTGAAGTGGCAAAGGATGCCGCCCGGCCATTTTATGTACAAACCGGTGAGGTGACCGTACAGGTGTTGGGCACGCATTTTAATATTCATGCCTATGCCGGAGATGACCCTATAAAAACCACCCTGCTCGAGGGGAAGGTAAAAGTTGCCTCCGCCAAGGAATTTAAAATGCTGACGCCCGGTCAGCAGGCCACCTGGCAGCATCAAACCTTTCAAGTGGCCGATGATGTAGATACGGAATCGGTGGTAGCCTGGAAAAACGGCCTCTTTCATTTAAGCAGTGCCGATGTGCCATCGATCATGAAACAGATTGCACGCTGGTACGATGTGGATGTACAATACGAGTCGAAAATACCCAATGCGCATATATCCGGAAAAATGTCGCGCAACCTGAACTTAACACAGGTATTAAAAATACTGGAGCACAGCGGACTTCATTGCAGGCTATCGGGCCGCACGGTCACCGTGCTTCCGGAATAGTATTAAACCTTCCTATACAACAATGTTGGCTACAAATAAAAACCGGAAGTGGTTGCGACACTCCCGGCGGCATTTGGGCTGACATCAAAAAACAAATCTGGTGTAGATCGCTAATTGCTTAACCCAAACACTTCAAATTTATGCTATTGACTGTTAATGGCAAAGCTTTCTTATGGCCTTGCCTGTCAACCACCAAACTATGGTTGAGTATGAAACTGACGCTGATTTTATCCGTTTTCTTTTGTCTTAATGTATGTGGCACCGGATATGCCCAGCGTATCACCCTGGAAGAAAAGAATGCCAGCCTGCAATCGGTTTTTAAAAAGATCGAACGCCAAAGCAATTACCTCATCCTGTACAGGGATGAATGGCTGGCCGACGCAAAAAAAGTAACGGTGCACCTGGTAAATTCCACCATCGAGGAAGCCATGAGTGCCTGCCTCAACAACCAGCAACTGGAATATGCAGTAGTGGGTAATTCCATTGTTATTAAAAGAAAGGCGGTTACCTCATCAAAAAACCGGCCTGTAAACGACATAGTTGCGAGACCTATCAAAGGCCTGGTGCTGAACGAAAACGGCGAGCCATTAAGCGGCGCCACGGTGACTGTGAAAGGCACAAAGCTGATGACGGTGGTAAACGACAACGGCGAATTCTCCTTTACCGATGTACCCGAGAACGCGGTACTGGTGATCAGCAATGTGGGTTTTGTAACCCGTGAAATTGCCGTATCCGGTAAAGACAACATCAAAATAAATCTTCAGCAGGCCCAGCGCCAGATGCAGGAAGTGGTGGTGACGGCCCTGGGCATTCGCCGCGAAGAACGTTCGTTGGGTTATTCAGCGCAAAAAGTGGAGGGTGAAGAAGTAACCCGTGCACCCACTTCAAACTGGGTGAATGCATTGACCGGTAAAGTACCGGGTCTTCAACTGAATAAAGTGGGTGGCCCGGCGGGTTCGAGCGATATCGTTTTGCGTGGCGATAATGTATTGGACCTGGGTGGTAGTACGGCATTGATCGTTATCGATGGCGTACCGGTTAGCACACAGCAGGCCGGTACGGGATACGGCGCCCTGGTAGCTGCAGACAACCCTATTGATTTTGGCAGCTCGCTCAGTGATCTGAACCCGGAAGATATTGAAAGCGTATCTGTGCTGAAAGGTCCTGCTGCAGCAGCCCTGTATGGATCGCGTGCATCCAACGGCGCCATCATCATCACCACCAAATCGGGTAAAAAAACACCGGGCACCGGTTTGTATTTTAACAGCACCATTACCCATTCTACCATCAACAGGTATCCCGATTATCAATTCGAATATGGCGCAGGATCGAATGGCGCTACCTACTATTCATATGGTAATACCGCTGATGGTACCAGCACAAAAAATTCAACCGCCGGTTATGGTCCGCGCTACGAGGGCCAGTCGTATTTTCAGTACAACTCTCCCTTCGATGCCAGCGTTGATCCCAACCCACTCACCTCGCCGCGGTTGGAAAGAGTGCCCTGGCGGCCATATAAAAATTATGTGTCGGGTTTTTTCAGACCGGGTATGAATATCGCCAACACCATTGGCATTACAGGAGCCGGCTATCGTGCAGCCATTACCTATACCAAAAACACCTGGATTGTTCCCAATACCGGATTCGACCGTATTAATATCGCTCTTTCGGGTTCTCAAAAAGTATCGCCGAAGATCACGCTCAATTCCAAGATCAACTATGCCCGGAAGTTTTCCGATAACCTGCCCACACAGGGATACAATAACCAAACGATCATGTATTATATGGCGCAAACAGCGTCGAGCTTTGATATCAACTGGTTCAAACAAAGGTGGGAAAATACCACATCGGGTATTGCTGAGATTGTTCCTGTGAGCAATGGATACCTTGATAATCCCTATGTGATCGCTTATGAAATGCTGAACGGGGCCGACCGTCATAATGTGATCGGCAATGTAAACGCTGTGGTGCAGTTTACCGATAAACTAAGTTTGATGCTGCGCACAGGTCTTGACCTGAGTTATGAATTCAGAAGCCAGCAGCGCCCTATCAACACCAATAAATTCAAGGAAGGCATGTATCGCCAGCAGAATGTATTCCGGCTGGAGAATAACAGCGATTTTTTGTTGAAGTATGAAAATAAACTTCCATTCGGATTGAACTATACGGTGAGCGTGGGTGGTAATCAACGCTTCAACGATTATAAATGGGACGATGCCTGGGCCACCAAACTGTCGCTGCCGGGCGTGTATAACCTGTCGAACAGTAAAGACCCGATTCAAACCACCAGCGACCGCTACCAGTTTATGGTCAACAGTCTGTATGGTTTTGTGAACCTGGGCTATAAAGACAAGGTGTACCTGGAACTTACAGGCCGTAACGACTGGTCGTCGACCTTACCCAAACAAAACGCTTCGTTTTTTTATCCAAGCGTCAATACCAGCGTGCTCCTGGATAAAGTGTTTGAGCTGCCCACTGCCATTTCATTTGCCAAACTGCGTGCCTCTTATGCATCTACCGGTGTAGATGCCAAAGATCCCTATGGCTTCCAGGTTAATTATAGCAGAACACAGTTCCCCGGTTCTTTGCAAATGCCTACCCGTTTACCGAATGTGAACCTGAAACCACAGTTTACCAATGCCATCGAATTGGGATTGGATCTTCGCTTCCTGAAAAACCGGGCGGGCATCGACCTGGCCATATACCGGAATATTACCCGCAACCAGATACTCAGCCTGCCCGTAGATGGAGCCACCGGTTTTTCTACTGCATTAACCAATGTGGGCAAAGTGCAAAACAAGGGTATAGAAGTGCAGTTGCGTGGCACGCCTGTTCAAAAAAGAAATTTCAAATGGGATGTGCTGGTGAACTGGTCGGCCAACCGCAACAAGGTAATCGATGTGTCTTCAGCACTGGGTGCAGAAGGCAAGCTGGTATTGTACAATGTGGGTTTTGCCAATATCAATATCGTGGCTGAAGAAGGAAAGCCTTTGGGTCAATTGTATGGACTGGGTTTCAAACGTTCGCCCGAAGGAAAGGTCGTGTTTAACAGTTCGGGCATCCCGGTCATGAATAACGAATTGCAAAACTGGGGCAGCATCAACCCCGATTGGCAGGGTGGTATTCAAAACAATATTACCTGGAAGAATTTTAATTTTTCGGTACTGTTTGATGTGAGGCGTGGTGGTAAAATGATGTCTTATTCGCATGCTATACTGGCGGCTACCGGCAAACTCAAAAACAGTTTGCCCGGCCGTGAAGGTGGTGTTACCGGCGACGGTGTGCAGGTTGATGCCAATGGCCATTCGGTTCCCAATACCGTCAAAGCGCCCGCAGCCACTTATTATAATGCCTATTACCTGTACAGCAATATGGAGACGAATGTATTCTCCACCTCGTTTGTAAAGTTCAGGGAAGCCAGTATCGGTTATCATTTTCCAAAGTCCTGGTTCAAAAAATCTTTTGTACAGGAGCTGAGCCTGGCGGCATCGGGAAGGGACCTGTTTGTATGGACCGATTTCCCCTCCTTTGATCCGGAAACAGCCACTTTGAACAGCTCGCAAATCATGCCCGGAATCGAAATAGGGCAGTTTCCATCTACCCGTTCCATCACATTTACTTTAAATGCAAAATTCTAAACAATGACCACCCATATATTCAAACTTACAATAGTACTATGCAGCCTGGTGTTGTTTGGTTCCTGTGTAAAAAGTTTCGACGACCTGCGAAAAGATCCCGAGGCGGTATCCATTGCCTTGCCTTCCTCATTTCTTTCCAATGCCCTGTATGAAGCAACTTCTACCCTGGTTACGCAGGGGCATACCATCAACGACCAGTTGATGCAGGTGAATGTACTCAGGCAAAACGACAACGAGATACACCGGTATAAAATATTACCCGGGAATTATACAGGCATGTGGAACCCGTTGTATAAAAGATTGAATGATATCGACGAGATGATCAGGCTGGCTGTACAACGCAACGATGCCAATTACCAGGCTGTAGGTCTTACGCTCAAGAGCTGGCTCATGTCGAACATTACCGATATCTATGGCGATGTGCCGTTTACAGAAGCGTTAAAGGGGGTGGATGGGGTTACCACACCTAAATTCGATCCACAGCAACAAATTTATGATTCCTTATTGGCCTTCCTGGAGAAAGCCAATGACCTGTTTGTACTGAATAAGGTATTGGGCGGTGAAGACCTGTTGTTTAATGCCGGAACCACGGCCGCCAATATGTTGAAGTGGAAAAAATTTGCCAACAGCCTGCGTTTGCGTTTGTTGATGCGTATTGAAAAAAAGGGTACGGCCTACCAGGACCAGCTTCGTATGTTACTGGCAGATGCCAATAAATATCCGTTGATGTCGGCTGTGCAGGACGGCGCTGTCTTATACTATACCAATATCACACCCTTTGTAAATCCATTTTTCAGCTATCGTGATTTTGATTTTAACCAGAAGCTGGTGTATTCTGAATATTTTATCAACTATTTACAGGATGTGGGTGATCCACGGTTGGCCGTATATGCCACCAAAACCAGCGGAGGCACCTACCAGGGGGCGCCAACGGGTTACCCGGTTGCCCAGCAGAATGTCATCAGCAATACTTCTTTTTCTACCTATCCCATCGAATTCAAAGCAAATGACAAAATGGGAAGTATATTGCAATATGCCGAAGTGGAGTTTTTGCTGGCGGAGGCGGTGTTGAAAGGTTATATGAATGGCGATGCCAAAACACATTATGATAAGGGCATCAAGGCCTCCATGGATTACTGGGGGGTTAGCAACATTCCGGCAAATTTTCTGAGTCATCCAAAAATTGCCTGGGATGGCACATTGGAGCAGATCATTACACAGAAATATTTTGCCCTGTTTACAAACGGGTTCGATCAGTGGCATGAATACAGGCGAACCGGCTTCCCGGTATTAACGCCTGGACCTGAAATGGATAATAATGGCGTTATGCCCTCGCGCATTCCTTATCCTTTGACGGAAAGTTTGTATAATAGCAATAACTACAATGAGGCAGTAGCCCGTATGGGAGGTGATGATATCAATTCGAAGGTGTGGTGGCAAAGGCCATAAAATAATAACTATGCATAGAAGAGATTTTATAAAAAATTCGGCCATGAGTTCATTGGGAACACTGGCATCGGCAAAGGGCATGGCATCGGTTTCTCAAACCGATGCCGCGCCGCTTCGCATCGGTATTTGTGCAGATATTCACATGGATACGACTTATGACGGTAAACAACGGCTGGAGGCCTTTATAGAAGCCATGCAAAAGGAAAACCCGGATATGGTTGTTCAGTTGGGTGATTTTTGCGGGCCTAAGCCGGAAAACGCCACTTTGATGAATACCTGGAACCGTTTTACAGGACCGAAGTATCATGTGATAGGCAATCACGATACGGATGGCAATTTCACCAAACAACAGGTGGTTGATTTTTGGGGTATGCCGGCGGCTTATTATTCCTTCGATCAAAAGGGATATCATTTTATGGTGCTGGATGGCAACGATACCTATCCTGAAAAAGATCCACGTCACAAATACTGGTCATATATCGGTCCGGAGCAGATGGAATGGATGGAGAAGGATCTTGCCGCTACCAGGACACCGGTAATTGTTTTTGTGCACCAGGGGCTGGACAATGATATAGGTGGCGTTGAAAACGCGGTACAGGTGCGGGCCATATTCGACCGGCATAACAGCAAAGCGGGTAAGAATAAAGTGTTGATGGTGTTTTCGGGGCATCATCATGAAGACTATCATAATGTGATCAATGGCATTCACTATGTACAGATCAACAGCATGTCGTATAAATGGCTGGGCAAGGGATATGAGCATGTGCCCTATACCGAGGAGGTGAATAAACAATTTACCTGGACCAAATGGACGGCCCCCTACAAAGACCCATTGTGGGCTATGGTGCAAATAGATGCCAAAGGCAACGTACATATAAAAGGCAAAACATCCAGTTTTGTGGGGAAGACACCGTTGGAACTGGGCAGACCAAAATATCCGTCAGGGTATCCTGAAGTGCCGTTTATTTCAGATAGAAAAATTGCGCTCAGTTAGCAGAAAAATGGTGCGCCTACATAAACCGTACAAAACCGGTTACGGTAACCAGGTGTTTTAACTGTTCCTGATCGTAACTGCTTTTTTTGAGGTGTTGTTTGAGCGATAGATAAAGGATGGTCATATATTGTTTCGACAATACAAAGAAGTTGCCGGTATTTACCGACTCCAGCCATTCTTTAGCGGCCGGTTTATTTCCCAAATGCAGCAATGCTATGGCCTTGAACAACAAGAGCGATTCTGACAGGTTCCGCTCCATAGACTGCAACGCAAATTTTTTCCTGTTCTTTAAATATTCTTCTATATAAAAAAGCGCTTCGTCGTACTGTGCTGTAAGCAGCAGGGTATGCGACATGGTCACATAAAAACGGAATAAGGGTAGTGAATAATCTTTCGACTGGGAGATCGTTGTATAATATTGCCGTGCTTTGATCAACACCGGCTCGGCATCTGCCTGGAATATGGAGGCATGCATGAGTTGAGCCGCATAATAATGGGCAACGGCCGAAGCCGGCGCCTTTTTGCTCAGCTCGTTGTGCATCATATCCTGATAATGTTTCTCCAGGTTTTTGTTGTCCATGGTAAGCCAGTATCGCAGGCAAAGCATATAGTGCCCGAATATCTGCGCTTCGGGATTCTTTTTTTCGTGCAAATAATAACGCAGTCCATCGCCATAATAACCATCGAGGCGGTCGAAGTTTACAAACTGTTCAAAATAGAATATCTGCCCGTTGCTGGTTTTGGCTATTTCTCGCTGGAACTGGTCGATGAGCGCGGGGTGAAATTCAAGGAAGGTAATGGTTTGCCGCACCAGGCGGGAGAAGGTAGTATCATTCGGATCTGCTACCTCGGTTTCCTTGAACAACATCACCAGGTAGTGCAGGAGGTCGGCATTTTGCAACCCATTGTCCGACGGTTTTGGTTTGACAGAAGTTTTAAAATCATCAAACGACGAAAAACCACAGTAAGACGCCAGTATATTCAACGTGTAAACAGATTGCTCATGTTTGGTTTCCATGAGATTGAAAAAACGCCTTAATGTATTGAAACTAAGTGTGGCATCGATTTGTTGATTGATATCATTGTATAAAAAACGGCAATCAGTAGACGAAAGTACCCTTCGCCCCAGCGTTTTTTCAATGTATAACTTAAGCAGACCAACATATTCATGGTCCATAATGGCCAGGCATTTAATGAATGAATCTTTGATTCATTAAGGTGAGGATTGCCCGAGGGCAGGAAGAAATTTGGCTTATAAAAGGAACATTGCAGATGGGTACAAGAGATACAAGTTATGCGAAGTTATAGTTTAATATAATATTTCAAAATATTTTATTTCGAAGTCGGAAGTCGGAAGTCGGAGGTCAGAGGTCAGATGTCAGATGTCGGAAATAACTGGAACTTCTGACTTCCGACTTCTGACTTCTGACCTCCGATCTCCGACTTCCGACCCCCGTGGGCAAAAGTGGGCATTTTTTTAATTGTTTTAATATTTACTTTCATATCTGCAATTATTTATAACCCTTAATTCCTAACTATTATGAGTAATTGTTTCTTTGCGTATAAATGCTTCTTTCCACTTATTTTTTATTACTGCTAGTTTAATTATCCGGGAACAGTAAATGTTCCACACTCAAAGTCCAGGATCCCACGCAAGATCTGAGTCCGTCTACGTCCAGACATTCAATATTCATGTTAAGACAATTCACAATGATTATTCTATTGTGGTTGGCCTGTATTTAGCTATGTCGGGATAATGCGGCATGGCCGTCATATTATCATGATCTAAGGTGAATTATTTTGTGCTGCAGTACTGCCTGTAACTGAGATGGGCGCAGCCTTTCCCGTTTAAACAACCAAAAACTCATACCTACCATGCATCCTCGTACCGGCTCGCTGTTGATTATTATTGTTATAGGATTGTGTTCCTGTGCAGCTCCAAAAAAGACCGCTTACTTTTCACACCAGGGTATGGCAGAAATGCTTTCTTCGAACCAGGCCCCCAGACCAGTGATCGAGATCAATGATCTTCTAAGTATTACCGTAAGCAGCTTAAGCCAGCAGGCTTCCAGCGAATTCAATATGCCCAATGCCATTGGTTTTACTTCTATGAGTTACAACAGCGCTATTGCGCCGATAAGCGGTTACCTGGTAGGCCCCGATGGTATTATCAAGTTTCCGCGACTCGGTAAGATCAAGGCTATCGGCATGACCACCACGGAGCTGGAAGAAAAGCTTACCAGCATGCTGCTGGAGGAACAGTCGTTACAGAAACCCATTGTCACCGTCAGGCATTTGAATTTCAAGGTCACCGTGCTGGGAGAAGTGGCGCGCCCTTCGGTATTCAATATTCCAAATGCCAGGATATCGTTGCTGGAAGCCATTGGTATGGCCGGCGATATGACCATCTATGGCAGAAGGGATAATGTATTGCTGATACGTGAAGAGAGCGGGAAAAAAATAACAGTCAGGATCAACCTGAATTCTGTAGACCTGTTCAAGTCGCCTTACTATTACCTGAAATCGAACGACGTAATATATGTAGAACCCAACAGCGCCCGGGTTACCGGCGCCAGCCGCACCAAAGAAATAGTGCCCGTGGTATTTAGTGCACTATCATTTGCGGTGATCACACTCGACATTTTCACAAGATAATTTTGTTTATGCAGGCTAAAACAGGAAACGGAGAAACCGACAACAAAAAAGTTGATCTTTATCAGCTATGGCTCCGGTATGTGGTATACTGGCCTTATTTTCTGGTATTGTTGATATTGTCGTTGGGCGCAGCCTGGCTGTACCTGCGCCTGGCCACTCCTTTATATGAAGCAACGGCCAGGATATTGATAAAGGATGAAACAAAGGGCGCCGAAGACGCCAAGGGCATCGAGTTCCTGAATATGGCCAATACCGCCAAGTTGATAGAAAATGAAAGTGAAGTGATTTCTTCGAAAACCCTGATACTGGGTGTGGTGAAGGATCTGCACCTGTACGCCGAGGTATTTACCGAAGGGCAGTTCAGGGATGAGCCGGCATATACCACATGTCCGGTGCGTATAGAGGCAAAACATCCCGATCGGGTGCCGTATTCGGAAAAGATATTTTTTACAGTAGACAAGCGTCTTAAAACGGTGACGCTATTCGGTGTTGCCTATCCGCTCAATACCTGGATACATGTACTGGGCGATAGCCTGCGTTTTGTGACCAACCCCCGGTATAACGGCAGTGCATTAACAAAGTATTATTACACGCTGGTGCCCCCGTCGGATCTGGGATGGGCTATTAAAGACAACCTGGAAGTGATATCCATCAGCAAGTCGTCTACTATACTGGAGTTGGTGTTGAAAGATGCCGTTCCCGAACGGGCCGAAGATATATTGAATGGATTGATGGCCACTTATAACAAAGCTACTGTGCTCAACAAGAATACGCTGGCTGCCAACACCCTGTATTTTGTGGAAGAACGCCTGCGGCATGTAAGCAATGAACTGGACTCAGTGGAAAGCCGCATACAGTCGTATAAAGAAAATACCGGCGCCATCGATATCAGTACCGAAGGCGGTTTGTTCCTGAAGAACGTGAGCGACAACGATCAAAAGATCAGCGAGATCAACATGCAACTGGCCGTGCTGGAACAGATAGAAGACTATGTGCTGGCAAAAAATAACAAGGCAGGTATTGTACCCTCTACGCTTGGCATTGACGATCCGATCTTATCGAACCTGCTGACCTTATTGTACAATGCCGAACTGGAGTATGAAAAGCTGAAAAATACCGAAGGCCCCAATTCGGTATCGCTGGTGGCCATCAACAGCCAGATTGCCAAGATCAGGCCCAGCATCATTGAAAATATTCGAAGCCATAGAAAAACACTGCAGGCAAGAAAGGCCAACCTGCAATCCACCAATAACAATTATTCTTCTGCCATCCGCACTATCCCGCAACGCGAAAAGCAGTTGGTGGATATCAACCGGCAGCGAAATATCATCAGCGGTATCTATACCTTCTTACTGGAGAAAAGAGAAGACCTGTCTTTGTCGCATGCGGCTTCTATTCCCGGCGCCACCATAGTAGACCAGGCCGAGTCGTCGGGAAATCCTGTAAAACCAAAGGCCAAAATCGTGTATATGCTGGCTTTTGCCATCCCCATTTTGATGGGTATGGGCACCATTACCTTAAAGGAATCGCTGAACAGCAAAATATTATTCAGGCATGAGATCGAGGACCTGACCGCCCACCCGGTTATTGGTGAGATCATCCATAACAAAACCGTTGCACCCATTGTAACAGGCGCCAACGAAAGATCGTTTATTGCCGAGCAGTTCAGGCAACTGCGGGTATCGCTTACGTTAAATAAGAATAAGGGTAATTTCAAACGCATCCTGGTAACCTCCACCATTACCGGCGAGGGTAAGAGCTTTATTGCGCTAAACCTGGCGCTCACCTTTGCCCTTACCGGCAAAAGCGTGGTGTTGATAGAACTGGATATCAATAACCCGAACATCAGCAACAAGTTGAATATCGAATCCTGCCCCGGCATCGCCGATTACCTGCAGGACAAATGCGGCCTGGATGAGATCATAAAACCTTACCGCGAACTGGGAAATTTGTCGGTGATACCGGCCGGAAAATACCCCGAGAAACATTTTACCGAATTGCTGGAGAATGAGCGGATACAGGAACTGATCAATCATTTAAGCAATCATTACGATTATGTGATCATCGACACGGCGCCAGTAAGTTCCATCACAGATGCCTATATTTTATCTGCCTATTGCGACATTACATTATACGTAGTAAGGCATAAGTATACACCTAAAGTGTTTGTACAAAGGCTCGATCAAAACGATCAGTTAATAAACATAGCAGTTGTATTCAATGATATCCGTGCACGTGGGTTTGGCAAATACCATTTTGGATATGGATATGGATACGGATACGTATACAATGATAAGAGTAAAAACACCCATGCTGCCGATATAAAAGCTGTATAGGCCTTTATATTGACTAACTATTCCCTTAACACTTCAAAAATTGTTTATGAACTGCGAGAAACATTGGCTGGCCCTGTATACCCGCCCGCGCTGGGAAAAAAAGATCGTTAAGTTGCTCAACAACAAACACATTGAAAATTACTGCCCGCTGAACAAGGTGGAACGAAGATGGGCCGACCGGAAAAAGATCGTTTTTGAACCCCTGATTGCTTCCTATGTTTTTGTACGTGCCGTTGAATCGGAATATGTGATGATCAAGGAAACGGATGGTGTGTTGAACTTTGTGCATTGGCTGGGAAAACCGGCCATCATCAAGGATTCAGAGATTGAGTCGCTTAAACAATTCCTGCTTGATTATTCCAATGTAAGGCTGGAAAAAATAGATGTAAACGTAAACGACGATGTAAAGATCATATATGGTCCGCTGATATCGAGGGAAGGCAAGGTGGTGGAAGTGCAATATAATTATGTTAAGATACTGTTGCCCTCGCTGGGATATTCCCTGCATGCACAGGTACACAAGTCGCATATAGAAAAGATCAGGTCTTACGAAGACCGTTACGATAGCCGCCATGCACAATTATTACCTGCTTAATGCCGCGACATGCGCATTGCATTTGTAACAACCTACGATTCGGAAGATATCGGTCATTGGTCGGGACTTGGCTATTATATGGCAAAATGTCTTGAACAGCAGGGCATCGAATTGATCAGGATAAATTGTTCTTTGCAGGTTCCACTGGTGCAGCGATTAAAACGGAAATTGATCGGGTGGTGCTTCCGGAAAATTTACCAGCCCGAACGTGATCATGCTTTCTTGAAGAAGATGGCGGAAGAGGTAAACCGGCAGTTAGCCGGCCATGACTATGAACTGATATTTGCCGCCGGATCGCTGCCGGTGAGTTTTTTACAAAGCCCGAAACCCATTGTATTTTTTACCGATGCTACCTATGATGGTTTGACCAACCTGTACATCGGCCCGGGCAAACTATGGAAACAAAGCCTGGTACAGGGAAACAGGGCCGAGGCCAATGCCATCAACAACGCCTCCCTGGTATTTTATACCTCTGAATGGGCAAGCCGTAATGCCGTTACCGTGTATGGCGCCGATGCCCGGAAGATCAGGCGTTTTTATTTCGGCCCTAACCTGGTAAACAATATCGGGGAAAAAGAGATGAAGAATTTGATTGCCCGGCGATTAATACAAACTAAAAAGAACTTTCTTTTTATAGGTGTAGACTGGTGTAGAAAAGGGGCGGGTATAGCCATTGAAACCATTTCTAAATTAAACGAGATGGGTATCCCCTCAACGATAACTATTGTCGGCTGCCAGTTACCCAAAACCAAGAGGCTGCCTTCTTTTGTAACGCATCATCCCTTTATATCAAAAAACGACGTACGGGGAGTGCAAATGCTGACGGACCTGTACAGGAATGCAGATTTTTTTCTGCTGCCTACACAGGCAGACTGTACACCTGTTGTGTTTTCGGAAGCAGCCTCTTTTGGTTTACCCGTGATTACCACCGATGTGGGTGGTTGCAGTTCGGTGGTATTGCACAATGAAACCGGTTTTTGTTTCAATAAAGACAACTTTGTTTCAGAAGCCACGCCAACCATTGCTACCCTTTGCCAAAATGAAAACTTGTATGAATCATTTTGCTGGCGTGCGTTTTACCGCTATAAAAATGAATTGAACTGGGAGGCCATCGGCAAAAAAGCTGCTACTGCCCTGCAACTGGCATCAGACAAACAACGCAGTTTTTCATTTTCGGCATAACATATTTAACATACATTACCGATGTTGGGATTTTGTTGCCTGCTGCCGGCCATTTATTATTACCTGAACGGAAAGACCTGGCTGGCGGTTTATTTGTTGTTCTTTCTCATGACGGCAGGTTTTCAAATGATCCCCGTGCGCCTGATGACCATGCCTTCGATGGGTATATCGAAGGTATACGACTGGGTGTTGCTTTTTGCCGCAGCCATATTTTTTATCAGGCCGCAGATATTTGCCGCCCTGCAGGTATGGAAACATGTAAAGCTGCTGATCATTTACGGATCGTTTTTGATAGTGGCCCTGGTATACAGCATTTTTGTAGCAGACATTGAAGTGCCGGTGGCAGTACGGGTTTTCCGAAATTTCATTTTTTTTATAAGCCTCTTCCTTTTCCTCCCCCTCTCGTTGCGGGACCTTGAAAAAATATGGAAACTGGTGATCTATACCAGTTCCATGGCCGCGGTGATCTATTGCACGCAGCCGTTTACACATATCGGGTTATTGAATATGGTGATCTCCGATTTGGCCAGTATGGCTTATAACCCGGTGCGTTTTTATAATGTACCGGTATTTATTTGCCCGGTTGTTTTCTTTTTATTCTTTCCACCACACACCTTTAAAATAAGGTTCAGGAATGTACTGCTTGGCATCAATTTACTGGCCGTGGCGCTTACGCAGCACCGGAACCTGGTGATAACGGTATTACTGTGTTTTTTCCTTTTCCTGGTAATGAATAAAAGGCTGAGGCTGGGCAACGCCATTGTGTACGGAATTCTGGCTTGCGGCATATTAATAGCTGCCGATGATTTTATGGACAAACGCCTGTCGAAAGGAATAGAAGACATTGGCAAGGTTTCGCTGGCCCGGCAGGCCGCCCAGTTTCATTCGGTGGCCCTGAGCGATTTGTCTACCACAGAATTCAGGAAGCTGCTATTTATGGAAAGACTTCGTTATGTGTGGAAAGATGAAACAAAGGTTTTTTTTGGAATAGGATTGATTACCGACGATTCAAAAAAGGCAAAACGCCTGCGGTTTTATATCGGTGCACCTGATGATGACGGAAATATTTCACAGGTGGCGAATATAGATATTGCCTGGGCCGGTTTGCTGTTGCAGTTGGGCATAGTGGGTACCGGTTTATTTCTTTTGTTGCATGTGATCCTGTTCAGCAAATTTTTCTCACAAAGACACGACCCGTATATGCAAACGGGCATCCTGTATTTGGTAAGCCTGTTTGTTACTTCCATATATGGCAGTGTAATTGCCATGCCTTATTCCATGTGCATGATCATGTTGTTTGTGGCTTATTATTTAAAGATAACCTACGGCCGCTACCAAGCGGAATAAATATGACAGGCCTCCAGATTTCAGTAATCACCTCGCTATATAGGTGTGAAGCTTTTCTACGGCAATTCCTGGCGCATTATGCCGCCATTGACAATATACAGGAATGTGAATTGATCCTGGTTCATAACGATCCTACCGAAGAGGAGCTGCGTATCATAGAACAATTCATGCGTCAACCCGTACATGTACGTCATATTATGGTGAAGCGCGAAGGGTTGTACGCTTCCTGGAACAGGGCCATTGCTGCCTCTTCCGGGAAATACCTGGCCATCTGGAATGTAGATGATATAAGAACACCGGGTTCGCTGGTGGCACAGAAGCAAGCGCTGGAACAAAGTAATGCCGTGATGTGTTATGGCGATTTTTATGGTACTACCCAATATGGAACGTACGCCGAAAAATTATACGAATACGACAACTACGAGCAGTGCCGGCAGGAGGCCTATAAACGGCATATCATAGGTTGTTTCCCGATGTGGCGTAAATCGATTCACCAGCAGATGGGGTATTTTGATGAACAGTTCAGGCTGGTATCGGATTATGAATTTCAACTGCGGCTTATACGCAGGTACCCCATGGTGAAAGCGCCGGTGGTTTTGGGTTATTATCTTGAATATGCCGGTCATAAACTAAGCAGCAACCGCCGCAGGCAAACCCGGGAACGCACCACGGTGGAACTGCGCTACCATATGTATGATAAGATACTGGTGCATTTTCTTCCCTTTATTTCTGCTTACAAAGTGAATTTTGTTTTGAATTTTGGCGAATGGGTCAGTCTGTCGTCATTTATTCCCAAACAACGGGGCTTAAAGCTATCATTGCTCGCCATGCCTTTTTATTATGGCCGCTGGTTTGTAAAGAGAAGCGTGCATACATTATACGTCCTGATCTTTCAGTAAGATGTTAAGCATTGTAATACCTACTTATAACCGTGCGGCGCCTTTGCGGCTGTGCATTGAAAGTGTTTTGCAGCAGCAGGCGGGCGATGTAGAATTAATAGTTGTAGACGATGGTTCCTCCGATGGCACCGCTGATATCCTGGAAGAACTGAAACAGCAACATGTCAATATCCGGATCGTCAAAAACGCCGGCAATTTTGGTGTGAATTATTCCAGGAACCGCGGCATAGAACGGGCTTCTCAACCATTTATCGTATTCCTGGATAGCGACGACCAATTGCGCAGTGGCAGTTTGAACCGGATCAAAAACACCATAAGGGAAAATCCCGGCGCGCGTCATTTTTTGTTTTGGGTGTCGGACCGGGAAGAAGAATGTGGGAATTTAAAGCAGGCCAGGCCGGTACAATATAAAGAATGGGTGAAGGGAACTATAAAAGGCGATTACATACATGTAGTAGCGGCCGATGTGATGAAAAGGTTCCTTTTTTTTGAGCGGTTCAGGATGTATGAATACCTGAACTGGCTGCGTGTTTTTAAAGATACCTCGCCGCAAATACTGGTAAACTTTGTAGTTGCCAACCGGGAGCGTAACCGCCCCGATTGCCTTACCAATGCTGCCAAACTGCATGACCTTTCCTTGATCAAAAATAAATTCGATTCGCAGCATTTGTACTATACGTTGTACCATGAAGACCTGCGCTATTTTCAATCAAATGCATTATCGAAAAAATTGCTGGCTGTGATTGTGTTGGGAGTAGCCTGTAACAGGCGCAAAGCCTGTTACAGGCTGCTTAAATACGGCAACCGGATGTATATAAAGCTGGCGGGGTCGGTTATTTTGTTGATACCGGCTGCCATGGCCCGGTGGTTCATCACAACATGGTCGGCTATAAAATAAATGGCATGGAAAGGATCGTTCATATCATATTTGCCCTGGAGGCGGGAGGATCGGAGAATATGCTGGTAGATATTGCGAACGAACAGGCTTCCCTGGCTGAAGTGTCGGTAATATTGATCAACAACCGGTACAACGCGCAATTGGTGAACAGGATCAACCCCAACGTACATTTTTATGCCTTACAAAGGCAGGAGGGCGACAAACGATCGATGCTGTTTTTATTGCGGCTTTGGAAACTGTTGCTGGTGTTGCGGCCTCATGTGATCCATTGCCATAATCATAACATCATTCGTTTACTACCCATGTACCGTCACCGTACCGTTCTTACCATTCATTGTTTGAAGGTGCCGCCGGAGTATTTAAGGAAATACCGGAGGGTGTATTCGGTTTCCAGTGCCGTGGCCCATGATATCAGGGTGCGTACGGGTATTTCGTCGCCGGTGGTGTTGAATGGCATCAACTTTCCCAACATTTTGCAAAGAAGCGATTACCTGTACCGGGGAGAAAAGAAAATAAGGATCGTGCAGGTAGGAAGAATGGTGCACGAGATCAAGGGACAGCATGTACTACTCAGGGCGCTGTATAAACTCATTGTTTCGGAACATTACAACAATATCAGCGTTGATTTTATCGGCACCGGGCCTTCCATGGATTTTCTGCAATCGCTGGCAGCCAACCTGCATTTACAAAGTCAAGTATCGTTTTTAGGTGAGAAGGACAGGCAATGGATCTACGAACATCTTTCATCGTATGATATATTGGTTCAGCCATCCCTGTCTGAGGGTTTTGGTTTGACGGTGCTGGAAGGCATAGCTGCCGGGCTGCCCGTTATTGCTTCAGATCATGCAGGCCCGCTGGAAATACTCCGGGATATACCCATTGGTTTTTTATTCAGGTCGGGCGATGTGGATGACCTGGCCGACACGATCAAAAAAGTGATCGCACAAATGCAGGAGATGAACCTGCAACCTCTCTGCGATGTATCGCGCGAAATAGCGAATACCAGGTATTCTATACGCCGTACGGCATTTGAATACATTGATCACTATTCCCATATGTAATATGATACCAAAATCAATTGCCAGGCAGGTATTGCTGGTGGGTCCCGATTACCGTGGGCATCGCGGTGGCATCGGCGCCTTACTCGATGTGCATAAGGACCTGTACGAGGAATTCAATTTTATACCAAGCCACCGCCCCTATGGCAGCAGCATTACCAAGTTGTTATTTTTTCTGTGGCAGTATTGCCGGCTTTTTTGGGTGTTGTTAACCAACAGGCGTATCAAACTGGTGCATATTCATTCCTCGAAGGATGGCAGTTTTTACCGCAAGTTTTTGATTGGCTGTATGGTGAAACTGGTATTTCGCAAAAAGACCATCAATCATATTCATTCAGGGAATTATAAACGCTTTTATGATAACAGCAACCCGGTCAGTAAAAAAATGATCCGGTTTTTCCTGCAAATGAACGATGTGACGATCGCGGTGTCGGAATCCTGGAAAAATTATTTTGAGACATTCTTCCGGTTAAAAAATGTGTACAAGATAAACAATACCGTTGTGGCGCATGGTGCAGGTGATATGAATACTAACAATTCGAAAAAAGACCTGATCTGTTTTTTATACCTGGGTTTGATACACCCCAATAAAGGCATCTTCGATTTGCTGAAGGTATTGGGTGATCATAAACCAGAACTGGCCAGCAGGATCAAACTCTACATCGGTGGTAACGGTCAAACGGCGCAATTAAGCGAAATAATTGAACGAGCAGGTCTGGGTGATATGGTGGAGTTTAAAGGTTGGGTAACCGGGCCGGAAAAAGAAAAGCTGTTGGAGAGTTCGGATGTGTTTGTACTGCCTTCGTATTATGAAGGTTCGCCGGTTGCCCTGCTGGAGGCCATGAGTTATGGGAAGCCGGTGATCTCCACCATCGTGGGCGGTATACCCGAGGTGGTTCAATCGGGTTTTAACGGCTGGCTCAGTTGTCCCGGCGATCACACCGGCCTGTTGAATGCCCTGTTGTATTATGTCAATGATCCTGAAAATATAAAAATGCATGGGGCGCGTTCGCTTCAAATGGCCAGCGATTATTATCCCCAGGCCATTGAACCAAGGCTGGAATCGGTTTATTCATCACTGCTATGAACTACTGGTATATTCAACGGCTAAAAACCATGACGCTGCCCGAACTGGTGTACAGGATGGGGCAGTGGAGGCAGTCCAATGCACTAAAAAAAGAAATGGGTGTACGGGACGCAGTACCTGATTGTACGGTCACACCGAATCTATTGCCTGATTGCGGCCACCCGTTGTCGGCTACAGAGCATATCGATGTGTTTGGTATAGAGATACATCCTTCAGACATTAGCGACTGGTCGTACGACGTGCATACCCAACGCAGCTTTCCCAGGGCTTATGCCAAAAACATCAATATCCGAACAGCGGCCAATGGCAGCGCCAAACACGTTTGGGAACTGAACCGCATGTTGTTTCTGCCTAGGCTGGCCATCCAGTACAGGAACACTGGTGATATCAATTATATTACCGTTATCATGCGATTGGTGAGTGATTGGGTAAAACAAAATCCCTATCTCACCGGTATCAACTGGCACAGCAATATCGAGATCAACATCAGGCTCATTAACTGGTTTCTTACCTGGGAGATACTGCAGGCCGATGAATTGATGACACGTAACAGCTTTTTCAGAGATTTTCTACAGGGTACCTGGATCCCCTCCATTTACCAGCATTGCAAGTTTTCCCATTTGCATCCCTCGCTACATTCATCGGCCAACAACCATCTTATTGCAGAATATGCAGGATTGTTTGTGGCCTCGTCGAAGTGGGTGTTTAAAGAAAGCCGTGCCTGGAACCGGTATGCCAAACAGGGTTTGGAGAACGAAATATTCCGGCAGCACTCCGCCAATGGCATCAACCGTGAGGAAGCAGCCGAATACATACAGTTTATTACAGATTTTTTGTTGATAGCGTTGCTGGTGGGTGATTATTCGGGTAACCCTTTTACCAGGGCATACAAATACATGTTCAGGTCTATTCTCACTTATATAAGCAACCTGTTAACCATCGACGGGCAGATACCCCGGTATGGTGATGAGGATGACGGCCGTGTTTTTTTGCTCAACAACGACGTACACGATAATAATTTTGTTTCGCTGTTACAGTCCGGCGCTATTTATTTTAAGGAGCCGGGTTTTTTACCAAATGCAAAAGGGCCCGATCAAAAAAACAGGTTGTTATTTGGTAATTCGGCCCACACGGTATTTGCGCAATACAAGATCCCTGTAACTCCTGTTAGTTCGAAGTTCTATCCTGAAGACGGACATTTCTTTTTTAAAAAACGAACTGCCGGGGGCGGTGAAATATACTGTCATTTTGATGCCGCGCCTTTAGGTTATCTATCCATTGCGGCACATGGCCATGCCGATGCGCTTTCATTTGTATTGTATATGGATGGTCATCCCTTCCTGGTAGACCCCGGAACCTATTGTTATCATACCGATACCCAATGGCGGCATTATTTTGTAAGCACCCGTGCACATAATACAATTTGTATTGGTGGCGCCAACCAGGCCGGTTTTGTGGGGCCTACTTTATGGGTAAACCATTACAAGGTAAACGTAAAGGAATACGGTTTGGCCGACGATCATGAGTATGTAGTGGCCTCTCATACCGGCTATAAAAAATACCGGGCGTATCATACCAGGAAGTTTGAGTTTTTTAAACCAACCAATACAATACTTATCACCGATTATATTGGCGGTGACAACACAACCGTTGAAATGCCCTTTCATTTGCATCCTGCGGTGGAATATGAACTGCGCGGAAATCGCTGCATGGTTTCCTGCGCAGGCCGTAGCATGGACATGCGATTGGACCCGCAGATGCAGTGGTCGGTTGCCTGTGGCGAAGTGGACCCCTGTTTGGGTTGGTATTCAAACAGGTTTTACCATAAAGTACCCTCTCCTGTTATTATAGGTCGGATGCCATGCACCAGCTCACTCACTCTTAAAACCGAGCTGGTGCTTTCATGACGCCATTACCAGGGTCTATAAAAAAATAAGCATATGAACATCAGCATTTTTGGATTAGGTTATGTTGGATGTGTTAGCCTTGGCTGCCTGGCTGCCAACGGGCATAACGTAATTGGTGTGGATGTAAACGAAACCAAGGTGCGGCAGATCAACAGCGGACTCCCCACCATCATTGAAAGGGATATCGATGTGATCATCCAGGAAGAACGCGCGCGAAACAGGATCAGGGCTACATCGGACTATGCATCGGCCATTATGCAAACCGATCTGTCTATTATTGCCGTGGGTACACCCACCGGTATCAACGGGCACCTGAACTTATCGTATATTTTCGAAGTGGCGCATCATTTTGGTCATGTACTAAAAGAAAAAAAAGACTTTCATATCATTGCTATAAGGTCTACGGTATTGCCCGGTACGGTGGAAAAATTTGCCGGCATTATTGAAGATATTTCAGGGAAAAAAAGGAATGTGGATTTTGCCGTATTGTCTAATCCCGAATTCTTACGGGAAGGAACGGCTGTGTATGATTACAACCATCCACCTTTTACCTTAATAGGCGCCGAACACAAAGAAGCGGCTGCCGCCATGTCGTCTATTTATCAGCACCTGCCCGCAGACATCATTGTTACCGAGGTGAGGGTGGCTGAGATCATCAAATATGTCAACAATTCTTTTCACGCCTTGAAGATTGCCTTTGCCAACGAGATCGGGAATATCTGCACGGCCATGAACATCGACTCGCATAAGGTGATGGATATTTTTTGTGCAGACAAGGCGCTGAACATTTCTTCTTATTATTTTAAACCGGGTTTTGCTTATGGCGGTTCCTGTTTGCCCAAAGACCTGAAAGGGTTGCAAACCTTAGCGCACGATTTGTACCTGCGTGTGCCGGTGATCGAGAATATCGATAAAACCAACGAACTGCAAATCCATCGCGCGATAGAGCTGATACAACAAACCGGCAAAAAGAGGGTGGCCTTCCTGGGCATCAGTTTCAAGGCCGGCACAGACGACCTGAGAAGTTCGCCGGTGGTTACCATTGCAGAAGCCCTGATAGGCAAGGGGTATGAAATAAGCATCTACGACAAAAACGTCAACCTCTCCAAGTTGAGCGGCGCCAACCGCGAATACATCGATATTCATATACCCCATTTGTCGAAACTGATGGTAAACCAGCTGGGAGAATTGGTAGACAATGTAGAGGTGATTGTGGTGAGCAACCGCGAAACAGAATATGTGGATATGCTGCTGGAAACAGAATCATCGGCCATTATAATTGACATGGTACGGCTGCCTGATCCCATCAGGTCGAGAAAAAATTATGTAGGCATCAACTGGTAGTACCATGTTCAATGGCAAGCATATCCTGATGATTGTAGAAAACCTGCCGGCTCCATTCGACAGAAGGGTGTGGCAGGAGGCCAATACGCTGGCTGCAAACGGCGCCAAGGTGTCTATCATATGCCCTAAAATGAAGGGCTATATGAAGTCGTTTGAAACCATCAATGGCATCGATATTTACAGGCATCCCTTATATATAGAAGCAAAGGGCGCCCTGGGTTATGTGCTTGAATACGCCAACGCGCTGGTATGGGAATTTATGCTGGGGTGGTGGATCTTTTTCAGAAAACGTTTTGATGTGGTGTTTGGGTGCAACCCGCCCGATCTTATTTTCCTGGTGGCGCTTACCTTCCGGCCCTTTGGTGTAAAATTTATATTCGACCACCACGATATCAATCCCGAATTATATTTTGCCAAGTACAGGAAAAAGGATTTGATGTACCGGTTCTTGCTTTACCTGGAGCGTCTTACTTTTTCAACCGCCGATTTTAGCATTGCCACAAACGAATCGTACCGGGAAATAGCCATCACCCGTGGTAAGATGCCACCCGAACGCATTGGCGTGATCAGAAGCGGTCCCAACCTGGACCGGCTGAAACCCGCGCCCGGCAATGATAAATATAAAAAGGGCAGAAATTACCTGGTAGGGTATGTAGGGGTGATCGGTGCGCAGGAAGGGCTTGACCTGTTGCTTGATTCCATCAGGCTCATCGTGCATAAACGGCGTGATGTACAGTTTGCCATTATAGGCGATGGCACCGAACTGGTGAACATCATAAAAAAGACACGGGCAATGGGATTGCACGATTATGTAGACTATTACGGCCGGGTAGACGATGCCACGATGGTGGATGTGCTCAGTACTGCCGATGTTTGCGTGAATCCTGACAGGCCCACTGAAATGAACAACCTGTCTACCATGAACAAGATCATGGAATACATGGCCCTGAAAAAGCCCATTGTTCAGTACGATTTGAAAGAAGGCCGTTTTTCGGCCGATCAGGCTTCCCTGTATGCATCGAATACAAGCACGGCCGATTTTGCCGATAAAATAATCTGGTTGCTCGACCATCCCGAAGACCGTATAAGCCGTGGTGAGTACGGATACCACAAAGTGGTGAATGAACTTTCATGGGATCATGAAAGCCGCAAACTGGTGGATTTTTTCAAAAAAGTGTTTTCCTGCCGTTAAGGCTGATCACCATCAATTGGGGAATCTGCTGATATGAAATCTTTTCTTCCTCTGATTAGTGTAGGCATGTTGCTGCTTGATTTGGCGGTGTTGAATGGTGCAGTAACATTTAGTGAATTGTATTTTGACGCCATCAACGAAAAATCGGGCCCGGCCTACTGGATCTTTTGGGCGGGATTGAACCTGAGCTGGATTGTGATCACCTGGATTGTGAATGTTTACGACATCAACAATCTATTTTATTTCGAGGTGCTGGCACGCCGTACCATGCGCGCCTGGTGTTACTGGCTCATACTGGTGATGTTGTACCTGTTTTTTGCACAGCAATATATTTTGTCGCGTTTGTTTATTGCTGTAGCCATTGCCTGTTATAGCATATTGTTGATGGTGAACCGGTTTATTTTCCTGCTCGTTCGCAGCATATGGAAATACCAGAACAACATATCGCGCAGGGTGTTGATCATCGGGTACAACAGTATGGCCAAAAAACTGGCTACCTATCTCGAAGAAGAAGGTATGGATACCCAGATCGTAGGGTATTGCGAGGAGGCCGAAAATGTGCATGAGTTGTCGAACTATCCCATCATCGATTCGGTGGATAATTCCATACAGGCATCGCGCCATCTCCAGGTGAACGAAATTTATTCCACCATAGCGCCCGAGCAGCATGCGGGCATTTATGGGTTGATACAGGAGGCAGACAAGGCCTGTATTCATTTCAGGCTGATTCCCGACCTGAGCTATTTTGTGAAGCGAAATTTTTATGTACACTATTTAAAAGACATACCTGTTCTTTCGTTACGGCAGGAACCATTGAGCGAGGCCGGCAACCGCATCCGCAAGCGTTTGTTCGATATCGTATTCAGTTTGCTGGTAACGGTTTTTATCTTATCCTGGCTGATCCCCATCATGGCGTTGCTGATACGCCTCGACTCAAAGGGACCTGTATTTTTTATACAACCAAGAACAGGCAGGGATAAAAAAGTTTTTTACTGCCTGAAGTTCAGGAGTATGAAAATAAATGAAGATGCCCATCTTAAACAGGCCACCAAAAACGACAGCCGGTTTACCAGGCTTGGCAAATTTTTACGCAGCAGCAATATCGATGAGTTCCCGCAATTCCTCAATGTGCTGAAAGGCGATATGAGTATTGTGGGACCGCGGCCGCACATGTTGAAACACACAGATGATTACTCGCGCCTGATTGATAAGTACATGGTGCGGCAATTCCTGAAACCGGGGATTACCGGCTGGGCGCAGATCAAAGGATTCAGGGGTGAAATAACAACCCTTGAACAATTGAAAGAAAGGGTGGAACATGATATCTGGTACATGGAAAACTGGAATTTATGGCTCGATGTCAGGATCATCTTCATGACTTTGGTAAACATGATCATCGGACAAAAAAATGCTTACTGATGGATAGTCGGATTCCCACATCACCCCCGGTGATAGAACCGGTTGCAGCGGGGGTATACCGCCCGCTTTGGTCGGTAGTGATCCCAACTTACAATTGTATCGGATGGCTGCGGCAAACACTGGAAAGTGTGTTGGCGCAGGACCCCGGTCCTGAAAAAATGCAAATTGAAGTGATCGACGATTGCAGCACCGACGGCGATGTTGGCGCTTTGGTGCAGGAACTCGGAAAAGGCCGGGTGGCCTTTTACCGGCAGGAAGTAAACAGGGGCAGCCTGCGCAATTTCGAGACGGCGCTAAAGCGTTCGCGCGGATACCTGGTGCACCTGCTGCACGGCGATGACCTGGTGCTTAAAGGATATTATCGCGAAATGGAAAAGCTGTTCAGCCTGTTTCCGCAGGCAGGCGCTGCTTTTTCACGCTATGCTTATATCGACGATCAAAACAACATAACCCCGCCCGGTGACGCCCTTTTAAACGAGCCGGGGATCATAGAAGATTTTCTTTACCAGATTGCACAAAAACAAATGCTGCAGGCCTGTGCCATGGTGGTGAAGCGGCATGTGTACGAGCACCTGGGCAGTTTTTACGCGGTGCATTATGGCGAAGACTGGGAAATGTGGGCCCGTATTGCGGCACATTATCCTGTAGCCTATTCGCCCGTGTCGCTAGCGTTGTACCGCGGTGGACAGGGACATGCCTCCAGCATTACCAGTAATTTTTTGAAAACCGGTCAGAACATACGCGACATACAAAAGGTGATCGATATTATGCAGGGTTATTTGCCCAAAGAAAAAAGGAAGCTGTTAAAAAGAATGGCGTTCAGGAATTTTTCAAGGCATTATGCCAAAGCTTCCAACCGCATCTACTACCATAATCCCAGGGCTGCGCTGGTACAGGCCAAAGGCGCCCTGAAAATGCACCAGGACATTAAAACCATTTATTGGGTGATGAAGCTGTACCTGCTTCATTTTACAAAGCTCATTTCAGTTAACAATCACAAATAATCGATTTTAAAATGGTAGAAGAAAAATTAAGATGGGAATGGGAGATCAATAAAAAAACTTCCTGGCTGGGTGTAAGCCTGCGGGAATTGTTTCACTATAAAGATCTTCTGTTCCGGTTGGTAAGAAAGGAATTCCTTTCCTCTTATCAACAAACCCTGCTGGGGCCGTTCTGGGTTTTATTGCAGCCCATGTTAACCGTGCTCACTTCTATTTTGATCTTTCACCGGGTTATCGGTGTATCTACACAGGGCATTCCACCATTGTTATATTACCTCGCGGGTATTTGTTTATGGAACCTGTTCTCGGATATTTTCCTGAATACATCGGTTACATTTACGCAGAATGTGCAGGTATTTAACAAGGTGTACTTTCCCCGCATCATTGTGCCGCTATCGGTTGTTTTGCTGAGTGCACTGCGTTTTGTGATCCAACTCATGCTTTTTTTTGCCGCCTCCGCTTATTATTATTTTGCCATGGATGTGGCGATACCACTGAGCACTTATATACTCGCTATACCTGTTATCATTACCGTGGCCGGTATAGGGTTAGGTTCAGGTATGCTGTTTTCGATTCTCACTGCGAAATACCGCGACTTCATGGGGCTCACACAAATTATTTTGCGGTTGATGATGTTCATTTGCCCCATTTTTTATCCCATGTCTATTGTTCCGGGCAAGCTGCAATGGATCATACACCTGAACCCGCTTTCTATTCAATTCGAATTGTTCAGGTACTCCTTACTCGGGAAAGGGCAATTTACACCCGACCAGGTAGCCTATAGCATCGCCATTACATTGGTATTGGTAATAGGTGGATTGCTTTGGTTTAATAAAACAGCCGACCGGTTGATTGATGTCATTTAACCCAATTTATAGAGTATGTCAGACACAATGATCAAAATTGACAACGTATCCAAAATGTACCGGTTGGGAACGATTGGTTCCGGTACATTCAAAAGGGATTTGAATAAATGGTTGCGGGCATGTTTGGGAAAAAAGCCCGATCCGTTTGCCCCTCCTGATGATAGCAACATAAAGAAAAACGGTGGTGAACGATACCTGTGGGCGCTCAGGAATATCAGTTTCGATGTAAAGGAAGGGGAGGTGTGCGGTATCATCGGACGAAACGGCGCCGGTAAATCTACCTTGTTGAAAGTATTGTCACGAATCACCCGGCCTACCGAAGGGTCGATCAAAGGCCGTGGAAAAATAAGCAGCCTGCTGGAGATAGGAACGGGTTTTCATGCCGACTTATCGGGCCGTGAGAACATTTATATCAGCGGTTCGATGCTGGGTATGAAAAAGGCTGAGATAAAAAAGAAGTTTGATGAGATCGTTGAGTTTTCCGGCATCGAACAATTCCTGGATACGCCCGTGAAACGGTATTCATCTGGTATGTATGTACGGCTGGCTTTTGGCGTAGCAGCCCACCTGGAGCCAGATATTCTTATCGTGGATGAAGTGTTGGCCGTGGGTGATGCCGAGTTCCAGAAAAAATGTATGGGCAAGATGAAGGATGTTTCCCAACAAAAAGGACGCACCATTCTTTTCGTAAGCCATAATTTGCAAGCCATCAACAATCTTTGTTCCAGGGCCATCTGGTTGCAAAAAGGAACCATCCATGCTATTGGCGATGCACAGTCTGTGGTAAATAAATACCTGGGCGCCTTCCAGAAAAAATTATGGAAACGGGAATGGATGAACCCGCAGGAAGCGCCCGGCAATGAATGGTTGAAAATCATATCGGTAGAATTGATACCGCATTTACCCAATCCTACCGAGCCGATAGATATACGTACGCCACTCACAGTAAAATTTAAGTTTTACAATCTAAACGATCAGATCCATCTTTCTACCAACCTGGTGCTTTTTTCACTCACGGGCGATTGCATTTTCGATGTGCCTTCTACAGGCGGTGAATTTAAAAAAGGCGTGATTGAAGGAGAATGTACCATTCCCGGCAAATTCCTCAACGACGGCTCTTATTATTTTTCGCTGTACTTTTTGAAAGACTCGTCGAGGTCGATCTTTGAATATGAGGAGTGCCTTCATTTTGATGTGGAAGATTTCCGGGAGAATATACACTGGTACGATAAATGGGTAGGCGCTGTGCGGCCGCATTTCCCTTTCATGCTTCGCAATTATAATGTCGTCAATAACGGGGTAGGTGTTTTGAACCCGCATCACAATATGTTATGAATAAAAATGCTCCCTATATTATCAAAAGGGTTCAACTGGATGACTTGAAGCAGGAGCCGGCCGGTGACATTGAACCACATCTCCGGTATTATTTTTCATACTGGTGGAAAATGGTGCCACTGGGTCACCTGTATGTGGAACAGCCCGACCTGGCAGGATCGATAAGCTGGCAGCAAAGAATATGGAAAGCTGTGGCGCCTGCTGTTTTTTTTTATCAAAAGAAAAGCAATGCATGGACGGGCGATATAGGTCCATTGTTCCTGGAGAATAATTTTACTGCCTTTAACCAGGCGATGGACAGGATACTGGACCCATATACAAATGCCCGGCATCCCGATATGGCAGATGCTTCGGTGATCATTTGCACACGCAACAGGAGCGAGGACCTGCATCGTTGTCTCGTTTCGATATTCGAACAAACCTGTTTGCCCCGCGAAGTGATTGTGATAGACAATGCGCCTTCAGACGATAGCACCCTGCGTGTAGTAAAACAATTCTCCGAGGTGGTGTATTACCAAGAACCGCGGCCCGGTTTGAGCATTGCGCGAAATGCCGGTTTGCGCCTGGCCACCTGCTCCATCATCGCCTTTACCGACGACGATGTTGTGCTGCACCCGCATTGGTTATACCATTTAATGGAATCGTTTGACAGTCCACAGGTAGCTGCCATGACCGGTTTGGTACTGGCATCTTCGCTCAATACAGAAAGCCAGCAGCTGTTTGAAAAGCAATACAGTTTTAACCGCGGTTACCGCGATAAGCTATACGACAGGAATTATTTTAAAGCCGGCCTGGCCACGGGGCCCAGGGTATGGAATATCGGCGCCGGCGCCAATATGGCTTTCAGGAAATCGGTATTGGCTACCACCGGTTATTTCGATGAAAGGCTGGGCGCAGGTGCAGCAGGTTGTAACGAAGATTCTGAAATGTGGTACCGCATACTAGCCAAAGGATTTTCGATTCACTATAATCCAAGGGCCGTTGGTTTTCATGAGCACCGGAAGGAACTGAATGCCCTGCGCCGGCAGGTGTTTTGTTATATGCGCGGACATGCGGCTGCCGCCTTGATACAACGCACGCAGATAAGAGAAGCCGGTTACCGCAGGTATTTATACCGGATGATCTTTAAAAGCTGTATGCCTTTGCTGATCAAGCGCTTTTTTAAACCCGCTGAACGCAAGATGATCGTTATCCAGCTACACGGTATTTTTTCAGGTATCCTGTTTTTTGTCAGGAACCGGAACAAACCTTCACAAACCAATATGTTCTAGTATGATTCCCCTTTCCCAAAACGGACTTCCCGACCTGGTTTCCGTGGTAATACCCTGCTATAATCATGGAAGATTCCTGTCGCAAGCCATCGACAGTGTTTTGTCGCAGAACCACAAGCAGGTAGAGATCATCGTGGTTGACGATGGATCGACCGATGAAACCAAAGAAATTGTTTATACACGGTATGCCGGCGTGGAGCAGGTAAAATATGTATACCAGGAAAACAAAGGTTTGTCGGCCGCACGCAATACGGGTATCGACAACAGCCATGGCCAGTTTTTTGTGTTCCTGGATGCAGACGACTGGCTTGTAGAAAACAGCCTGGCGACCAACCTCTCTTATTTGCAGGCCAATAAACTGCTGGCCTTTGTTTCGGGCGGACATATCATCATCAACGAACGGGAAAGTTATTGGGCAGAAAAATGTGAAACCGTAACAGGCGATCATTATAATGAAATGCTCAGGCGGAATTATATAGGTATGCACGCTACGGTGATGTATAGAAGGTGGGTGTTCGACGAGTTCCGGTACGATACTTCCCTAAAGGCTTCTGAGGACTATGACCTGTACCTGCATGTAACCAGGAAGTACCCGGTGCATCATCATAACCATACCATTGCCGTTTATCGCTTTCATGATTCCAATATGTCGGGCGATATCTATAAGATGTTTAAGTATACATTGCTTGTATTGAGAAAGCAGGAGCATTATCTTAAAACCGAAGCAGAGAAACGTTCGTTTACAGCAGGGATCAATACCTGGGAAAGTTATTACAGTAAAAAACTATTGGAAACCCTACCGCATAAACCCGTGTGGCCACCCACACAAAAGATGTTCCGTGAGCACTATATATCCTTCCGCTATCATCCTCGCCTTTATTCTGAATACCTAAAATCTAAATCAATCATGTTATTACAAAAATCAAAACGACGCCTGAAACAGCTTATGTCAAGAAAAACTGCCTGGCGTGTAGGCAAGATCAACCTCGGCGATCTGAATAGAACCACCCCGCTAAGTACAGACTTTGGTTATGACAGGGGCGGCCCGGTAGACCGTTATTATATCGAGAATTTCCTGGCCGGCGCCGCTGCGTTGGTGAAGGGCAGGGTACTTGAGATAGGCGATAATGAATATACCATGCGGTATGGCGGCAGCAAGGTTACGGTAAGCGATATACTGCATATCAACGATACCAACCCCAAGGCCACCTTTGTAGGTGATTTGAGTAATGCCCCGCATCTGCCGGCGGATAGTTTCGATTGTATTATTCTTACCCAAACCCTGCATCTTATTTATGATTTTAAGGGCGCGTTGGATAATTGTTATCGCATTTTAAAACCAGGCGGTGTGTTGTTGCTCACCGTGCCGGGCATCACACATATCCACCATGGAGAATGGGGTAAATACTGGATGTGGTCGTTTACCAAGGCCTCCATAGAAAGGGCGCTGCGCGAATCGTTTCATCCGGGTAGTATCGATGTACAAAGCCATGGCAATGTATTGGCTGCTACCGCCTTTTTATATGCTATGGGGCTGCCGGAATTGAAGAAAGAACAGGTGGATTACAACGATCCGCAATACCAGGTAATTATTACTGCCACCGCCATCAAACAAAGACAATGACATTACGTAACTGGTTAAGGCGGTACAAAAGGTATTTCGAGCATAAGGCTGTTGTGCTGATGTATCACCGGGTGGCGCGGCTTTCTTCCGATCCCTGGAAGCTGGCTGTGCATCCTGTGCACTTCGAACAACAACTACAGGTATTAAAAAAGCATTTTCATGTAATACCTGTAGCAGAGCTGGTAAAACAATTGTACCGCGGCGGCATCAGGTCGAACTGTGTGTGTATCACATTCGACGATGGTTACAGTGATAATTTTATCAACGCCAAACCATTGCTGGAGAAATACCATTGCCCCGCCATATTTTTTATCGCTACGAAATTCATCAACAAAAAACAAATGTTCTGGTGGGATGAACTGCAGCAGATCATGCTTGATACCGAAATGCTGCCGCCGGTTTTTACCATTGAAATAGACGGACGGCAGGTGGCCTATGAATTGGGCGACGAAGCGGTGTTAGATGAATATATGCGCAAAAAACATAACGCATGGGTGGCGCCCGATGACCCGCCTACAAAACGTTGTGAATTGTACCTGGCCGTTTGGGAATTGCTGAAACGATTGCCCGATGCCGACATGCAGGTTGTTCTCGATAAGATAAGGATATGGGCAGGTGGTTTGGATACAATAGATCATTTGAGCATGCCATTGACCACCTTCCAGTTGCAGGATATGGCCAGCACACCGTTATTCGATGTAGGGGTACATACGGTAACACATCCTTCGCTGCCATATCATGCCTGCAACATACAATCGCAGGAGATCGTAAACAGCGGTAAAACCCTGTTGAAGGTCTGCAATCACGCCAAAAACATACTGGCATATCCTTATGGCGATTACGACGATACCACCATCGATACGGTAAAAAAAGAAAAGCTGGCTGCTGCTTTCACTACCTGCGCACAGGCCGTAACAAGACGGTCGGACCTGTTTCGCCTGGGCCGGTTCCAGGTGATGGACTGGGATGGGAAGGAGTTTGAAAACCAGCTTTCGACCTGGTTCAAAACCTGAAAAAAATGTAACATGCAAACACGCGCGACACCCGAAGTAAGTATTATTACTGCCTTTTTGAACGAAGAGCGGTTTTTGGTAGAAGCCATTGAAAGTGTATTGGACCAGGAGTTTACCAACTGGGAACTGATTTTGATAGATGATGGATCGAGCGACCGAAGCACTGCCATTGCAAAGGCCTATGCCGAAGAATATAAAGAAAAGATCATTTACCTGGAGCATGAAGGTCATGCCAACCGGTCAACGGCGGCCAGCCGTAACCTGGGTATTGCCCATGCACGAGGTGAACTGGTGGCATTCCTCGATGCGGATGATGTATGGCTGCCGGCCAAACTGCGCATACAGGCAAAGATCATGCACATATACCCCCAGGTGGCCATGTTGGTAGAGGCCTCTGATTACTGGTTTAGCTGGGATGCGGCTACCACCCGCCAGGATATTGTGGTGCAGGTGGGCCGTGAACGAGACCGCGTGTTCTACCCGCCCGAACTGGCCGAGACCATTTATCCCTTGTTAAAGGCGGCGGCGCCCTGCCCATCGGCCATTATGGTGCGCCGGGATGCATTACTGAAACATGGCGGTTTTGAAGCGGGTTTCACAGGCAAATACCAGTTATACGAAGACCAGGCTTTTTTGATGAAGTTCTATTTAAATGAACCGATCTATATTTCGTCGTTATGCAATAATAAATACCGGCAGCGAGTAGGATCCTGTGTGCAGTGGGTGCGTAAAGAGGGGAGCTATCATGTAGTAAGAAAATATTTTTTGGACTGGATGAAGCAGTATATGCAGCAACGGAGTATCAATCATAAAAAAGTACAGCGGCTGTTATCGAGGGCATTGGATCAATATAACAGGCCTGTGATTTATTTTATGCGCAACAACCTGCAGAAAATTCAACGTAAGGTATTGCATGCAAAGTAGCTCAAGCGTGTATGGATATCAACTATATCATTCTGGCGCACAAGGGACCCAAACAACTGGCGCGTTTGCTGGAGAAACTGGTCACCAACGAAACCTGGTTCTATATTCATATCGATAAGGAGGCAGACATAGTTCCCTTTCGACATGAGCTGAAGCCTTATCGAAATGTTTTTTTTCTGACCGGTGCGCAAAGGCTGGCGGCGGTATGGGCCGATTTTGGCATGGTGCAGGCTACCATCAATTGTATGCGGCAGATCATTGCCGACAAACGGAAGGGCTATTGTGTGTTGTTGAGCGGCCAGGATTACCCCATAAAAAGCACAGGATTTATACATGATTTTTTCAACCGCCAGTACGGGACCAATTTTGTACAGGCATGCCCTATACTGCCTTCGGAAAACCTGGAACAGGGGCCGGGGCGTATCAACCTGTACAAAATAAACCTGTCGAACAGGAGGAATGACCTGCTGGTGTTTCCCTCCATTTTTGATAAGGCATTTTACAGGCCGTTGATCTTTGAAAGTTTTGTGTACCTGGCAAAACGGAAAAGTGTTTCTTCCTGTTTACATGTATTACACAAGGCACTTAAAAGAAGAAGGTTCCCATCGTACCTGCAACCCTATAAGGGAAGCCAGTGGTGGGCCTTACCAATAGAAACCGTACAGTATATTGATCGGTTTATCAACCAACATCCGGATTATATTGCTTATCATAAGGATACTTTTGCGCCGGATGAAATATTTTTTCACAGCATCATTTATTCCATGTTCGATAAAAGCTGTATCCGGGAGGAACCCACCTATGTACACTGGCAGCCCGATAACGGCGGGCCTTTATTGCTAAGGGAAAAGAATTTTGAGGAGTTGATGAACAGAGGCCGCGACAAATTATTTGCCAGGAAATTCGATATCGAAATCGATTCTACCATACTGGACCTGATCGACAGGGAAAATGCTTGAACAGGTCGGCGTCTTTTCTTGCAGGATTAAAACGGGGACAAACAAAAAAGGTCGGGAGCAATCCCGGCCTTTTGTTTTTTACCTGGGCGAAACCAGGTCAAGACTGGCATGGCGGTTTCCTATTCTCACCTCGTCGTAAAACAATACCCGTTTGTTTTCGGGTGAGTATTCCGCCCAGCCTTTCCATCCCCATTTATAAATCCCTATCTTGAAGTAGGGAAGATGTTTGTCGTTGAAAGAATTGGGTCCATAATAGCTGTAGATCTTTTCTTTGTTTTTCCATATTTCTACTATACCGTCTGAGAGATAGGAGAAACGGATATGGAAAACCCAGTCGTTCCATTTGTTTTTATCAACGGGTCCCAGGTCGGCTTTTTTGTCGCCATCCCGGGTATTGTTGGTGTTTACGGGCGCCGCTGCCCATAAGATCTGCACATAATACCGGTCGTTTTCTATACCGAGTGAAATGGGTGGCGACCGCCAGTTTTCTCCCAAATCCCAATCAGGCACTTCATGCCATTGCGCAATTTTTTCAGCCAGCGGATCGGCTACAAAATCAGCAGTGAGATAATTACTGAAGCCATACCATCTTTCATTGTCTGTTTCGCTCTGCAGCCTGAGTTCAGAACGCACATAACCGTTGTGATTGGTTACATCGTCTTTGGTGAATTCGAACCGGGCAGATGATTTGCCTTTCCGCGCCACTTCCTTACTGATGTACAACGATCCGGGCCGGCATGTTTCTTTTGTCCATTTGTCGAAGTCAGCCGCATCTTCAAAACCCGATTCAAGCAGTATAATATTAACATCCATACCTTCCTGTTTTCCGGAATGTAGAAGCAGAATAATGAGGGCGTAGAACAGGATAGGCATGGATGTGTTGTTTTGGTTTTTCACGACAATTAATTCCTGATCAACTTAAATATGACATGTTGTTTTTGATTGGTTACATGCAAATGATACAGGCCTGCTGCCCGCATTTCCCTGGAAAAGTCAAGGGGAATAGACGAGCCCCGGGAAGAGGGCGGCAGGGTACCCCGCTTTAATACAGCCCCGGAGTTAGACAGCAACATATACTGGCTGTTGACGCTGAACGTGCTGCCCGGTACAATTCTGAAGAGCCCGTTGGCGCTGGGGTTGGGGAATACCGAAGCGGTGGTTGTTTGAACCTGTTGCGACAATACCGACACCAGTGTATTCACCTGGTTGGTGATAAAGGTGAGCAAACCGCCGCCCTGTGCAGACAGTACTTCAATAGCCGATATTTTTGGGCGGTCTGCACCACCTTCACTTACCGCGGCGGTGAAATTGATGTTGAGTGTACCATCGCTTACCGTTACATTAAAGGTTTCCACGATGGCCGCAAAGGCGCCGGCCTTTTGCACGATGTCGTAATTGTCGAGCACCTTGGTGCCTTCGATCGACACATCGAATTTGCGGCTGCCCACTGTTGTCCAGTATATTTCTGCAAAATGCAGTTTTACCTGGTAGCTGCCATTCGACACCGGGAAGTTATAACTGAATGTGCCATTGTCGGTGGTGGAATATCGCTCGCTTTGGTACATGGCATCGTTGGTGGTGTTGGCAATGGGGTTCGAAACGGCATAGGTAACACCCGGCGCCGGCGAATAGAAATTATCCGCTGCAAAAGTGCCTATAGAATTGGTAACCTGGCCGCCACCCGCATTGATACGGTATACCACGGTGGGGGTGCCCGCACTTACTGTAATCACCACCTGGTCGGGGTTGCTGGGTGCACCGAGATTATCGGTCACTATCAACTGGAATATGGATGTGCCCGTTGTAAGCCCGGTTACGGTGGTAGTAGCACTGGTTTGTGAAGTGATGGCGCCGCTGCCCGATATTTTCGTCCAGTTATAACTGGTCACCGTACCATCTGTATCGATGCCGCTGCCACGCAGCGTAACCGTGCTGGCGGGTGATACAATGGTGGTATCGTTGCCCGCATTGGCCACCGGTGGCTGGTTGGCCGTAGTGGCGTTCAGCACTTCAATGGCCGCTACCTTGGGCCGGTCTGCACCGCCTTCGGCTACCGCGGCATTGAACAGGATGTTCAGTGTGCCGTCGGTTACGTTCGCATTAAAGGTTTCAACGATGGCTGTAAAGGCGCCGGCCTTTTGCACCATGTCGTAATTGTCGAGCACCTTGACGCCTTCGATCGATACATCGAATTTACGCGCGCCAACGGTGGTGTGGTATATTTCTGCAAAATGCAATTTTACCGTGTAATTACCATTGCTCACCGGGAAGCTATAATTAAACGAGCCATTGTCGGTACTTGAATAACGCTCGGTTTGATAAATGGCATCATCGGTGGTGCCGGCAATGCCGTTGGTGACCGTATACACCTCACCCGGACTAAAGAAATTATCTGATGCAAAACTGCCGATGGAGTTGGTAACCTGCGGACCGCCGGCATTAATGCGATACACCACACCCGGTGTGGCAGGATTCACCGTTACCACCACCTGGTCGGGGTTGCTTGGAGCGCCGAGATTATCGGTCACTACCAACTGGAATATGGATGTGCCCTGTGTAAGCCCGGTTACGCTGGTAGTAGCGCTGTTTGGCGAGCTAATGGTGCCGCTCCCTGAGATCTTTGTCCAGCTATAACTGGCCACCGTGCCATCTGCATCGGTACCACTGCCCTGCAAGTTAATAGAGTTAGTGGGCAGTGCGATGGTGGTATCCTTGCCCGCGTTGGCAACAGGTGGCTGGTTGGTAGTGGTGCTGGTGATCACTTCAATGGCCGATACCTTGGGCCGGTCTGCTCCACCCTCGCTTACCGCTGCATTGAACAGGATGTTCAGCGTACCGTCGGTTACCGAAACATTGAAGGTTTCCACGATGGCTGTAAAGGCGCCGGCCTTTTGCACCATGTCGTAATTGTCGAGCACCTTGACCCCTTCGATCGATACATCGAATTTACGGGCGCCAACGGTGGTGTGGTATATTTCTGCGAAATGCAATTTTACCGTATAATTACCATTGCTCACGGGGAAATTATAATTAAACGAGCCGTTGTCGGTACTGGAATACCGCTCGGTTTGGTAAATGGCGTCATCGGTGGTGCCGGCGATGCCATTGGTAACCGTATAAATTTCACCTGGGGTAAAGAAATTATCTGCGGCAAATGTGCCGATGGAGTTGATCACCTGTGGACCACCGGCATTGATACGGTATACGGTGGTGCTGGTGGGGGGTGCATCGTTGACACCGGAAGCCCATAGTATAAGTCTTTGCGCAAACACCTTGTTATCTACCTCACTCAGCCGGGTGCCATCGCCTGCGTTCCAGAACGTATTGCGGTCGAAATAACAGGCTACCCTTCCCTGTCCGGGTTTGGCTACAGACAGGGCTGCATCGGCAGCCGTGACGGCACCGTCTAACGGGTTCAACTGTGCGCAACAGGCCGGCAACGAGGCCACGATGGTGGCAGGCGCGCTGGTGCGTACCGGGCTTACGCCTTCGGCTTTGATAATTACGCCTCCGTTTTTATTAAAATTGTTGATGTAATGATCGATGGCCCATTGGTTCAATGTAAATACCGAAGAACCGTTATCACGCAGGAACTGCATACCGAATTGTTGGGTGAGGTCGTTGTCACTTAAAAGACCATCTGTACTGTTGATACCGCCATTGAGCCAGCCAAAGGCTGCATCTGACCAGGCTACGAGGCCACCACCTGCATTCACCCAGGTGGCCACGGCATTTTTTTCGGCGGTTGAAAAACGCCGGTTGTTGGAGCCGAGTATCAGCACCTTGTACTGGTTGAGGGTGCCTGCATTCAGCGTAATGTTGGCGTCGAGCGATTCAGTAAGTGTAAAACCCACTTGCTGCAGGGCCTGTGCAAACTGCGACATGCCGGTGGGGCCTGCATCGGAAAGTTTCATATCCACCTCTCCGGGCGGCATGCTGCCATAGAGATACAACACTTTCTGGTTGGCCTGTGTAACGGTGAGGTTGACTTGCAAAACAGCATCGGGATAACCCGGTACTTTGGCGGTTACTGTAGCGGCATAGGCGCCGGGTGTAAGGCTGCCTGCATTGATGGTTACCTTGATCTCGGTTCCGCCCAGCAAATCGATGGTACCCGATGAAGGCGTTACGGTAAGCCAGGCAGGTAAACCGGTGGTAACGATGGAGTAGGCGGGTGAACCACTGAGTGTCCACAACAATACATCTTTGCTGGTAGTGGTGTTGGCAGCCGCTGAAATATTAAGCGTGCCGGGCAGGAAGCCGGTTTTTATGTTGGGTATTCGTGTGATGCCTCTTTTGCGTGTGGTAGTTTGCGGTGCACAACAGGTGTTTAATCCGCCGTTTGAAACAAACAGTTCGTTTCCTATCACTTCTGCCGCGGGGCCAAACAGGGTTACGCCGGCAGGCAGCGGTACCTCTTCCGTCCAGGTATCCGTAGCCGGATCGTAAGAAGTGATGTTCCCCAATATATTATTATCAGCGCCGCTTCTTCCCCCTACCAGGTATACCTTTCCTTCCAGTACAAAGGTGGCCGGTTCGCTGTGCGAACGTATGTAAGGCATATCGTTCAGTTGTGTCCAGGTATCGGTAGAAGGATCGTACATATGGACGTATTTGACGTCTGCATATGGCCCATCGTGACCGGTTTGCCCGCCAAATGTATAGATCTTACCGGCCACGCAGGCGCTGGCAAAGTGACAACGGGGCAGGGGTGTTGGTGCGGCATTGGTCCAGCCGGCAGCCATATTGTTCAGGTCGAGTACATAATGCGCGGTATTGCCTGTTTGGCGGTTGGTGAGCAGACCGCCAAAGGCATGCAGTTTACGGCCCACACGCACCAGCGCATTGCCGCCCATGGCAGCGGGCAGGTTCGGACCTTCACTCCAGCTATTGGTAACGATGTCGTATACCTGTAGTTTGTTCGAGTTGGGGTCGCCTACCAGTCCTCCCAGGAAACCACCAGCCACATACACTTTCTGGTTATCCTGTGCAATGCCGGCATGCGTTACCGGGAAGGGCATATCGGAGAGATAGATCCAGGTATTCAGCGCCGGGTCGTACATCTCCACTTTTGGTGTGGTATGTACTTCCGGGTTATCAAACCCTGAAAAAACATACATCTTATTATTATGCATTACGCTAAAACCAACCCACTTGGGTGTATTGGATGGCGCCACGGTTGTCCAGGTAGTGGTAACAGGATCAGCTATCACATTGATGTAATCCCAACTGGCGGTAAAGGGCGATGCATTGACGGATGTTGAAATAATACCCACGGCAATTGCCGACATACCGCGCACCACATTCAAAAGCTGGCCGCTTACCTGTATAGGCGTACCCAGGTTGTTTTTCTGTCCGCCATTAACGGCATAAGCCGGTTGAACGGTTCCCTGTATGGGATTCACCGACAAATAGAGGTCGATGGTAGATACGCCGCCTAAGCCGCCCGGCAAAGAATACTGCTGGCTTTGCGCGGCATCGGCATTTTCGTATACTACCTGTAAACCGGCCTGGCCATTGTTGCCATTGAGCACGATCTTTAAATAATTACTTTGATCGCCGGTGCCTATGAACATACCCTGCGACTGGCCGCCGCTGGGTGGCTGGTTATTAAAGAATGGTCCCAGTATGCGTGCGTTTGCAGTAAACGAAACAGCTGCGGCGTTATTGACGCCAAACTGGAATGCATTTTCCTGGTTGTTCAAAGCGCCGAGTGAATTGTTGGCTGATACAGCGATTACAGACAGCACACCAGCTGCGCCGCCTGCCACCAGGTTATCGGCAATAAATAAATTCTGGTAATTATTCGATGGCTGCTGGTTACTCATCAGTCCGGTGAAACCAAGACCAAAGAAGCCTGTGCCGGGATTATTATTCAAGAGTGGATATTGAACCGGCAATAATGTAGCCATGCCGTTGCTGGCATCTATCGGGAAATAATCGATGTTATCGGCTATACTATCGTTGTCATCATCGGGATCGTTCAGGTCGGATATATGGTCCTGGTCAAAGTCGGGTGGCCGGCTGGCGGCAGAGCAGGGATTGGTTGCGTTGTCTATCTCGTCGGCATTGGTGTATCCATCGCCATCATCGTCCTGGTTATTGTCCTGCCCGGTGCACACGATGCCATCCTGCGGCTCGAATATTTTGATGGCGCCGCTTTCATAAATACAAACCCATATGGTTCCGGGAAATACCGCGTCATCGCCCTGGGCGATGACATCCAGTGGCACGTTGCCAAAATTGCTGGCCATCGGTGCGTCCTGGATCAGTTTGTTACCGGCTGCCCGGGCATTGGTTACATCTGTACCATCGGCCGTAGGCTTTATCAGCCACATGCTGCTTTGATAACCCACTGCCAGCAAATAGCCTTTCATAGTATTGTTGAAATTGGAGGCCGTATACTCGGCAATGCCATTGGTTGAGTTGAGAAAGGTGAGTAGGGTAGGTGAGTTGCTTCCGCCCGGCATCAGGAAATCGCCTTCCACCGGGTTGGCTACCGGTACCGGCGGCCAGTCTGCAGGCAGCGGATTGGCCCCCGATGTGCTGGTACGCCATACACCGGTTGTACCATTGTGTGTGTACAAACCGGCGCCATTGGGATTGGCCCTGATGGGTGTGGGATGCCCGCCATAATAACTGCCCGGCTGGTAAGTAGCGATGTTGCCGATATAATGCAGGTTATCGAGGTTGTTTACCTGTGGTTCATTTACACCCGGACCGGTAGAGCCTGGTTCGCCGGGAACATAATTATTGGTGGCATTGCCAGCGGGCCCTTCATTTTGCGGATAGCCGCCCCAGCCCTGGTTGGCGCCATTGTCGATGGCATACATTCTGCCTGCTTTGCCGGGTGTTTTGGTGATCACCAGGTCGTAGGCATTGCGAAAACCCGGTGCAAAGATCTGAACCGGTCCGCCGGGAACAATCTTCGCCTGGTTCAAACCATCGTTCCCGCCCCAGGGGTCGTTCACATCTTTTCCGTTCACATTGCTGCGGGTGGGATCGTCCACTGTGGGAAGATCATATTTAAATGCCGTATTGCCGCTGCCCTGAACCGGCATGGCGTTGATGGCATCGAGGTCGATGGAAAGAATGGCGGCCGACAATGCAAATTCGTTGGTAAAGGCGAAATTAATGGAGGGGGCGCCTGCATTGGTCATACCCCCCACCGGCAGCAGCAGGGTATTGGTAGCCGCATCGAGCTGCATGCCATTGGGTGAGTGATTTTCTTCGGAGCGGGGAAAGCCACGCACCAGGTCTATTTTAGTCCAGGTGCTTCCATTTTTTGTAAGCAAAGAAAGGATGCCCGAGTTGGTGTCGAGGTTAAGGTCGCCGTCGGGCCCGCCGATCCGGCTGTCGCTCGAGGTTACATATAACAGCGGTTGGGCGGCGGTGCCGGCTACCAGTATGCCTGTTATCTGGCGGGTGGTGATGGACGGCGCCAGCGAGCCGTCGTCGTTATGATTCGGGATCGCATTGATGAGGGTGATGGTTTCGGTGGCGGTGACCGTATAATTGTTGGGTCCGTTTTTTACTACTGTGAAAACTTTGATGATGCCGTTTTGTTGGGATACGTACAAACGGTTATCCGGTCCAAACTGCATTGAGGTTGGATTTTGCAGGACGGCATTATTCAACTGGCTGACGGAAAAGTTGAACTGTGCAAACATAGAAATTGGCAATAAAAGGCATAGCCATACAATAAAGACATAGCCATGTCCTTTTCTACGGAATAGAAGTTGTTCCATGAGACAAGTTTTGAAGTATGTAAGTACTAAGAATATTGAATGTTGGGAAGGAGATAGATAGGATCTTGGAGTTGTATGCAGGATGAAACGGGAATTGTAAATTAAATTATTATGTACGCATGGGTATGCCCAGTTTTGCCCACGCAAAAAAAGGCCCCCGATTGTTCGGGGGCCTTCCATGTGGTAGCCGGATACAAGGAAACTTCTTTTTTGTTATTGTGGTGATACTTCATTTAGATTAGAATTTCTGTTGCCAATCCTAACCTCGTCAAGGTACAATACACGTTTATTTTCCGGTGAATAGCTGGCCCAGCCATTCCAGGGCCATTTGTAAATTCCCAATTTAAAATAGGGAGTGTTTTTGTCGTTGAATGAATTGGGGCCATTTAAAGTAAATACTTTTACTTTGTTTTTCCAGATCTCCAGGATGCCATCGCTGCCATAGGAGAACTTGATATGGAATACCCAATCATTCCATTTGTTTTTGTCGACCGGTCCGAGGTCAACCTTTCTTTCACCGTCTTTCGTGTTGTTGGTATTGACTGCTGCTTTTGCCCAAAGTATCTGCAGGTAATAGCGGCCGTTTTCAATACCAAGGGATATAGGTGGAGAGCGCCAGTTTTCGCCAAGGTCCCAATCGGGCACCTCATGCCACTGGGCGATCTTTTCTGCCATGGGATCGGTTACAAAATCTCCGGGAAGATAATTGCTGAACCCATACCAGTACTCTTTCTCTGCAGGACTTCCCTGTCTGATCTCTGCGCGTACATAACCATTGTAGTTGGTTACATCGCTTTTTGTGAATTCGAACCGTGCTGAAGTTTTTCCTTTTCTTGCAGGCACTTCACTGGTTAATACCAATGCACTGGGCCTGCAGATCTCTTTGTACCATTTGTCGAAGTCGGATGTGCTTTCGAAAGATGAATACAGGACAAGGTTCTTTCCGTTGGAAGGTGCGGGGTCATTCACACTATCTTCTTCCGGAGGTGTTACGGTAGCTACTTCATCGGTATACTCCCACCAGTTGAAATTCCAGGCTGCGGTCACTGCCACAATGCGCAGCTTTTGTTTTCCTGCCTTAAGGTCTACTTTACTTTTAGCAGTGGTGTACACCTGTCCGCTTACTGTTCCTGGTAAGGTTACGGTTGCCAGAACAGTACCGTCGGGTTTTTGAACTTGTAGTGTGCTACGAGGACCAGCAGCTCTGAAACTGATCTCGTGGCTACCTGTTGCGTTTACATTGATGGTATATTCCATCCAATCGCCTTTGTGAATGTAACCAACATTTTTGCCTCCCTCGCGACAATCTTCTGTCTGGACGCCATACATAGCGCTGTAGTCTTCCGCTTCGATACGGATGGGCTTAGACGCTATTGTAACCTTTGTGGTGTCACTATTACCGGCAGGGATGTGCAGGTTGGGAGTACTCGTCAGGTCTTTTCGGGAACACGCATTGATGAAAATCATAAGTGCACAAACAGGCACCAATGGTTTACATGTTTTCATTATTGGACTTTTTTTTTGATGATATAATGTTGCCATTATATCCGGGCACCAGCGGATGTTAACTAATAACGTGCCAGCAATGATTTGAGTATTATAAACATAACGCTGTATAAGTTTTTTCTATGCCCGAAAAAGTATGTGCGTATGTGTAATGCTGTTAGTATGGTGCGTTTTTACAATAGTCATTTTTACACTAATAATATAAGGGTAAACCATCAGATAATATCACATAGTATATTTACGAGAAATGCGGTAAAGAACTGAAGATGTTCAGTAATTGAAAGGTTAACTAAAGATATTATGGAGTTAAGGGTAATTACTTATCGTCGGGCCATTAGTTGTGTAGTAGTTGTGGGGGTTAGTGCTATGGTTTAGCACTCGTGTTATTACCTAACCATAACAAGGCATTCAGTATACACTTATTTTGTATCTCGTTCTTAAACGTATAGGATAGCTCTTTATTCGTCCCTCCTTCATAATCCATATCATTATGCCCCATATTAAAATATACCATCTTATACTTTGTATTCGTCCATGCCACCGGGTAGTACCCACTCCGCCATATTTCAGTGTGTTTAGGCCCGGTACCCACCGGGAAGGCCGATGAGTCGATAGACAGCAATATTTTGATGTTTGGTTGATCCGTTCCAGTGGCTTGAAAAATTAACGAATCTACAAAGAAAACTTGATACAGATCAAAATGCACGGCATACCGGCACTTCAGAAAATTTAATTGCCGGAAAATTTTTGTCACCGATGTGCTGGCGTTGTTTTTAAAAGTAGACCATTACCTGGCAGGCATCACGACACATTCATTCAGCTTCCTCTGGTATCCGCACCAGGTAAAACGCACATTAATTCGACATTTAAATTTTACCATGATACTGTTTCAACTATCTGAAACGCTTTCAAAGATCTTGCATGCTATACATCCACCGTAGCGTGCGGGCCTGTTTGTATTTTCTGGCAACTGATCAACTTTTATCATCTTCAAATATTTTTCCATGAAGAAAATAAAAATTTTCTTCTTAGGGCTGGCCATTGTGCTGGCTTTGGGAAGTGCAGCTACCGCCAAGCAGAATTTCTGCGAATATCAGCCACAATACCGGAAAATTGGTCCGGCATATTACCCGGCAGGAGAGTATGCATACAACTATCATTGCGTGGGTGGTGGTCCTTTTGTTTGTACCTATTATAAGCCCAATCCGCAGGTAAACATGTATTCACCATGCCGCTGGGGTTTTTATGAATCCATATTTCCTTAGACGATCAACCGCAACCGTCTTAAATTAACGGGATAATAGAAAGGCCAATTCTTGCAATTGGCCTTTCTATTTTATCTTTCGTTCTGTGGCATTCCGCTCATGGCTATTACATCGGGGGGGAAGGGCAGGGCATACCGCTTGTCATTAGGAGGCAATTCGTATTTTATGTTGTTGACCATTCTTTTGAGATGTATCCCTTTCCCTTCCTTATTCAGTCTCCTGATATCCGTCCAGCGTGTGTTCCTGAAGGCCAGCTCTTTTCTACGTTCCTGTAATATGATTTGCAATGCATTCCCGGCATTCGACGCATTGATAGGTGTGAAGGCGTCTTTTTTGTACCTGTTTTGTAACAAAGTATTCAGGTCATGCAGGGCTGCTGCAACATCTCCTGCACGTGCCAGGCATTCCGCTCTTGTCAGGTATACTTCGTCCGTGGCTAAACCGGAAAATAATAGCGTCGTGCCGGTATAGCTGCTCCTGATCGTTGGCATCAGTTCGCTAGTGAGTACGAAATAAAGTGAATGCCGCAGATCGTCGGTGGAGTACGAAGTATATAAAGTGGAATCTACAATCGTACCTTTCGCAATAAGCGCCCGCAGTATATTACTTTTTGGGATTTCGTTATAAAATAAAATTTCCGGGTTAGCAGTCCTGAATGGATAGTTTGAGTTTGTGCTGAGGGTATTATAGTCGAGTAGTTTATTGTATAGATTTAAGCAGCGATCAGCGTAGATGCCGGCGCTGTCATATTTGCCCATACTCAGATAGGTCCTCGACAGCAGGGCCATAGCGGCTGGTTTGGAAGGCCGATTAGGATGATTGATGTCTACCTCGTTATTCAAAAGATTTTCTGCTTCTGTTATATCGGCCAGGATACGTTCATAGGTTTCCTTTATGGTGGAACGGACCGAGACTTCCAGTACATTGTCGGATAAACGAAGGGGCAAGCCGGGATCGGAGGCAGCCGTTTGTTCATCATATGGTAATATGAATAGCTGTGCCAGGTTATAAAACGCATACCCCCTCAGGAAAAGCGCGCTGCCTTTTACCGTATTGAACTGAACGGAGTTTGCAGTAGTTCTCGTAATGCCTTTCAATGTTTTTAGTATTACATTGCTATTGTATACTTGCTTATACGGGTCCATCCAGTCGGCTATTCCGCCCATGCCCATAAAAATATCTTTTGACCATGTGTAGGTATTGTATTCAATGGTGGTGGCCAATAGCGCTGACAAAGGTGATAAATAATAATTGTCGGCAGAAAGTTCTCCCATTTCGGGCGATGTATTATTAACTGTGTTGTCTTCAAGCAGCATTTGCAGATCATCCAATGTGGTTGGCGTACGAAAGTTGGATACCGGCGGCTCATTTAGTCGTTCTTTTTTAAGACAGCCCGAACAAAGTATGATCAAAAGAGTAAATTGAAGTGTTTTCATTGATTCCTGTTTTAAAATGATGTTTTTATGCCAAGGGTGATAGTTACGGGTGGGGCCATTTTATTTGGATAATCCGGATCCATATTTCTCTTATTGGCCTTCCAAAGCAAGCCCAGGTTGTTGGCATATAAAAAGAATTCCGATAACGGCCAGATCGATGGTCTTGATGGGTTTTTAAGTAAGGTATATTTCAATTTGATATCCTGTAACCGGATATGATCTCCTTTTTCCACGAAGTTGGAAGAGTACTTATAGAATGCATCTTTCTGTGGGTTTTGCTGCCGGAAAGGTATATTCGTAATGAGATCGTAGCCGGGTTGGATCATGCTATGGGAAAAGTTAGAATTGCGGGCCGAAGCGCCATTAAAAAGTTGATCAAAACTGAGGGGGCTTACTGAAAAATAATACCCGGCTTTGAAAATGATATTGAACCCCAATTCAAGCTGCTTCCAGGATATAGTATTGTGGAAACTTCCATAAAATGTTGGCGTTGCGGGACCATGATAGATAAGTTCCGAAAAATTGGGAGAATTGATGATGGCATCATAATCTTTTGATTCCCTGTTGTTGAGAACGCCAATGGGTTCGTTGGTAATGGGGTCAAAACCTACCAGGTTGAAACTGTAGGCGGCATAGAGTGGCTTTCCTTCTTTGGGATTTAAGAATTGCGGATTGGGATAATACCAATTGGCTGGCGCCAAAATATAATACCTGGTAACCTTGTCCTGCACACAACTTGCCAGCAAAGTTCCCTGCCATTGCAGGTTGCTAAAGCTGAGTTTTGTGTTAAGTGTTAGTTCAACGCCATGCCCTTTCATGGATGCCACATTACCCTGGAAGATGGTAACCCCTCCTGTAGGATCGATAGGGGCCGATCCCAGCAGGTTGCTGCCCTCTTTAACAAAGTATTCTGCCGTGCCCGATATTTTCTTGTTCAGCAGTGAGAAGTCGAGGGCTATATTTGATATGCGCACTGTTTCCCATGCCAGTTTTGGATTGGAAGGATTGGTGATGAAGCCGGCGGGCGAGTTCCATATATTCGGTCCCGTTGTTTGGAAACCTGTTAATGTTGAATAGTTCTTGCTGGTGTTGCCGCAGAAGCCGTTACTTAATCTTAATCGTAGCTGTGAAAACAACCTGCTGTTATCAAAGCTTTCCGGATAAATATCCCAACTTATGCCTGTAGATACCAGGGGAATGCCCTTTTGGTTGGCCTGTGCGCCGAAAATGTTCGATTCATCTTTCCTGATGGTAAAGGAAGCCGCCAGTCTTTTTCTCCAGGTATATACGCCGTTGGCAGATAAGGAATAGAAATGGTCTCTTTGCATCATAGGCTCATTTACAGCAGGTATTCTTTGAGGAATACCGGGCGCATAGGAAAGCATAAAACGTGTGATATAATCTATAATGGCCGGTGGCCCCGATTCTGTTATGCCATACCTGCGCAAGCGCTTGCTGTTGGTTATTATGTGCCTGATCTCAGAACCTGCATAAAGTGTCAATGTCGACGCCCCCCTGTTAAACGCCCTGAATGTTATCATGGCGCTCATATTGTCGGCGGTCCGTTTTGAAATATTTTCATCCAGTATGCCGCCTAATGGTATGGGCCGGTACAATCCCTGAGAATCTATACGGGTAAATTCGTTAATGATATTGCGGGTGAAATACGATTCTACGGAATGCAGGTTTTTGTTTGCTATCATGTCTTTTTCATACCTGTATACTGCATTGACTTCCCATTTTTTACCCAGCTTGAATCGTATACCGGTGGTGAACATGAAGATGGTTTTATCAAGTGTGTTATTACTTAGCTTAATCTCATCCAGCGGCCGGTAATTCCAATCAAGTAAACGCGCAGCCTGGGTGATGGAATCTTTGAATGCCTGGTTCAGCGTTTGCGCAATCGGCAATGCACGGCCCTCGTCGTCGGCCAGTTTTTGATGGAATAAGAGGTCATTGATATCGAAACCATTATTGTTGGCTGCACTGCGGTTGAAGTAGAGATCGCTGTACAGTTCAGGTCCGCTTTTTCCGATTTGCACCGTGTTATTCAGTTTCATCGTAAAGCGGCTGTTATCGTTACCTGCCAGGTTCGATTTGGCAGCGTCGTAACCGATGGAATAGTAATAATGGTGACGGCCGGCGCCTCCTGTAACGCCTACGTGATATTGCTGGTGCAGGCTTTTTCGGTACAGGTATTTCTCTGCTTCATTTCGTATGTCCGTTTGCCGTAATTCATTCAGCGCTTTTTCAGATTCTGTGGCTGAGAGTTGTCCCCTTTCCTGTTTAAATAGGATATCTGCCGCCGGTGGAAGCACTGCATAGGGAGCGTTTTGGATAAGGTTGTGATAGTACCCCTCACGGAACAACGTTTTTACAATTTCGGTATGGTCATTGGCGCTTAGCGTGTGTAAAGAATGCAGGTTGGGTTTGAAACCCATTGTAACGTTCGCTACTGCGGATACTTTTGGTGATGTATTGTAAGAGCCTTTTTTGGTAGTGATCAGGATAACGCCATTGCCGGCATGTATGCCCCATTGCGTGCTGGCCGCGGCGTCTTTTATGATTGAGATGGATTCTATATCGGTTGGATTTATGTTATTGATATCGCCGTGGTAAGGGAAGTTGTCGAGTATGACGAGGGGATGGGGGTCTCCGAAGATGGTGATCCGGTTGCGAATGGTGAGTGGCGCCTGGTTGAGTTGCGGGGAACTGGTGGGTGAGACAAGTACGGCGCCGGTGGCTGCGGGGAATATATCGGTGATATTTTGTATAACAGGGTAATTGCGCAGGTTAGCATCGAATTTAAATTCGGAGCCGGTTTTTATGTCGGGGATGGTGGAGGGGGTGGTGTCTTTAGGTGGCGCAGCAGTTTTTGCGGCTTCGATAGCCACCTCTGTAAGCGGTTTGGGAAAAGGCTCCATTTTGATTGTAATGTTGTTTTCGCCTTTTATTAATATTTCCTGTGTTTTGTAGCCGATGTTGGAAATTACCAACACGAATGTGTCCTTTATGTAAGGGATTTTGAATTCTCCTTTGGAATCGCTCAGCCTGGCAATGGTATCTCCTCTTATTGCTATGGTAGCTCCAACAAGTAATTCATTATTTGTATTGGTGACCACTCCTTGTAATGGTGGTTTTTTTTTGATGGCGATCGATTTGTCAAATATTTGCCATGTGTATCCATTCGGACGATAAACGAGGGTAAGAACTTCGGAAAGAGGTCTTTTAAACACATTTAATGTAATTGTAAAATCTGCATCAGTTGGGTCCCATATTGTATAGCCGGTTTGCCGCTCGATGTCGATTTTTACGGTTTTGATGCTGGCGTTTTTCCAGTTCGCAGTTATGAGGAGGTCCTGGCAGTAAGCTATGGTACTTATCGAAAAGCAGACAAGTAATAAAAAGAATGATTTAGAGGCCATGTGATATTGCCGTTTGAGGTCCGGACCTTATCTGCCAGTGCGCAATACTAATGTTAGTTAGCGTAAGTATCGCAAAAAATAGTGCAATTATGCACTATCCCGATAATTGCACTTTATCATTGCATTAACCGACTGGCACAATACTGTCCAAACCATATTGGTTTGAAATTTGATTTTGAGTTTTAATAGATTTTACTCAGACAACAGTATTGTAACCATTGCTAACGAATAGGAATGTTTAACGGTTAATGCCCCTGCCAGAGATTTCATTTCATGGATGTAGGTGTGTGGTTCAGCGTCATGGAAGTACACTAATTTTTCTTGCCGTGGAATCATACTTCATATGCAAACTATCACACTGAAATTGCATGATATCAATCACGGTTTGAATATCGGTTTCAGGCGTAATCTTGCCTGTAAAATAGAATTCAGGGACTTTCGTAGTGGAGAATTCCACATTCACATCGTACCACCTCGAAATCAGTTTCAGCATCTTAAGGGTATGTGATTTATTAAACGACACGATTCCATTTTTCCAGGACACCACTTCTGCTGTGTCAACATTATGCCGGACAGAAATTTTTCCGTCGTCCTGTAACAAAGCCTGGTCTCCCCTTTTTAAAGAAGTAGCCGGATAACCCGCCATGGAAACATTTGTAAGTTCCGGCGAGTAGGCAGGTAAAGTGTATATATCCAGATTTCCTTCCAGCAAAGTGACCCTCTTTTCGTTGTCATCTTCATAGGCCTTGACATTAAACCTGGTGCCTTTTACTTCTATTATTCCGGTAATTCCATTTTGTTGAACAGCCGGCATAGTAACCCGGAAAGAATCTTTTGAATCGGGCGTTACCGAAAATTCCGCCTCACCACTTGTTATTTCTACGTTTCTGATGGCAGATATGGAGGATACATCCAGTTTTACGGCGGTAGCCACATTCAGGTTAATAATACTGCCACCCGGTAAAATAACCCGGAAATGACTGCCATTCAGCGTGCTAAGGCTATTGTAAATATTCCTGTCGGTTGATACGATTGCTGTCGTTTTGTAATACAGGTATTCGTTGTGTTTGAGTAGTTTGAATACACCATCCGTGGTAATGGTTCCGTCTTTTATGGTATGTAACAATATGGTGTTACCGTTTGAAAGCGTCAATTTCGCTTTGTAGGCAGGTATTGCTGATTCATGCCTGGAATACGGATTCATTTCAACTATGCTGCGGCTGTCTTCATTATTTTGTTTAGTGACGAAGAAATACCAGATGCTAAATGATACTATAATAATGAACGCGGCTGCTGTGGCGCCTAAAATATAAATATATTTTTTCGTCTGGTGCCGGGGTCTGGCGGCTTCCGGAGATTTGGTATTCAAGTTTTTTTGAACAACCATCCATGCATCTTCGACTTGAGATCTTACAAATAGCGTCATTTGCTTATCCATTAAATCATCGTTGGTAAGTTGTTCAAGTAGTTTTCGATGCTCCTCATTCTCGGCGAGCCAGTCCTGGAGTTCCGCATCTTCCCCCGGCGATATTTTTCCAAGGAGGCGTTTTTTAATGAGATGTATAATATGGTGTTTTTTATCTAACATGCTTCCGGTTTTAAAGCCAATGGTATAAACCCAGTTTCAGGAGGAGGTATCATTTAAGAACATCTTCAATAGTTTTTGCCTGCCATAATACAACTGGTTTGCAACATTGCGTGTATTCGTATCCAGCAATCGGGCTATTTCATCAATCGACAAACCCTCATAATAGTGCATTTTTAGTATGGTTTTGCATCCATCTGACAACTCCTCGATTCGTTTGACTAACTCTGTCCACATATCTTTTTGAATTGAATCGAACAATATCGATGGCTCCTCAATTGAAGGTAGTGATAAACAATAATTGCGTTCGCGGGTTTTACGGGCTTTTTGCGTTTGAAGTTCATTTATCGACAAATTGGTTACCACCTTGTACAGGAATGATTTGACAGCCTGCTCTGATACAAAATCTTTGTGTTTATTGAAAAGTCTTATGAACGACTCATTGGTAATTTCCGGAGCAACTCCTGAATTTTTGTGAAACTTCTCCGCATAGAAACGCAGGTCCATATAGTATTTATCCATGACTTTTCTAAATTCATTCTTATCGCCATTACAAAAAGCCTCCATGTCGATCATTTTTTCCATATCGATCGATTCAGTTAATTGTGGTTAATAAGCCGTTTTTGGCGGCCTTTGATTTAGTGCGACAGATAAGGAAATGGTGACTACATATCTATAACCGTTCTGATTGAAAAAACATCCATGAAAAAATGAATTATTTTTTTAAAAAAGGGCAGGATCAATGTGTGTTAAATACAATATGGTATGCTAAATAGAAATAGCATGCTTTTTTAGAAATGTTATGCTATAGAAACAATTGAGGTGGCGAATTTTACTATGGACCTTATAAAAATCTTTTTGAAAGTTGTTTGTTGAAACCAAAGCAATTTTGAAGGGATGGTGGAAGACTTTTAGCATTGGTAGGATATTTCATGTTCGTGGGGCTGTGCTGTTATAATTTGCTATCTTTCGCCCGGCAACTGACCAATACCACCCACTATAAAGTGTAATTAATGCGAAACCTGTTAGTTTTAATAACATAATTAAAGAGAATGAGTTAGATCGCGGGGCAACAGTCAAGGAATCCTTGATAGTTCAGGAAGAGGGCGGCCGTCGGATCAGAAGAAAACTGGTGTATTATTCGCTCGACGTCATTTTCTCCATCGGCTACCGCGTAAAATCTCCCCGTGGTACCCAATTCCGCATTTGGGCTAACAAATTCTTAAAAGATTACCTTACCAAGGCTACGTCATCGACAAAAAACGCCTCCAGGAACAATCCCGCCAACTTTAGGAACTCAAACAAACCGTCAGGTTATTAAACAATGTCGTAGATAACAAAACCCTTAACTCTGACGAAGCCACCGGTTTGATGAAAGTAGTCACCGACTACACCTATGCCCTGGAAGTGCTGGACCAATACGATCACCAGTCCTGAAAATTCAGGACACCACCAAAGAGGAGCTGTTTCAGGATCACCTATGAGAAAGAATAATCATTTCAATGCACACTGGCAGCTATCTACCAGACATTTGGCGGCCAGTTCCTTTATGCCAGCGTGGAAGAAAAAGCTGCCACCTCTTGTATTTTGTTGTAAACAACCATTCCTTTTCAGACGGTAATAAAAGGATCACGGCGTATTTGTTCATTTAATTCCTCGAAAAAACTTTATTCTTTACAAACCAGATGGCAGCAAACGCATAGCCGATAATGCACTGGTGGCGCTCACCCTTATGATCGCTGAAAGCAAACCAGAAGAAAAAGATATGATGGTAAAAGGAGTAGTAAACCTGATTAATAACAGGAACTAGGCAGCGGATTAATCCCTTCCCTTCCTCGAAAACAATCTCGCCCTCCCCATCTCCGCCCTTCCCGAGCCATCCCGCCCGATCTCCACGATCTTCCCATAATACCTCCTCGCTTTCGTGAAATCACCCAACCTCTCCGCTGCCACCGCGGCGCCATACAATCCATTCAACCGGTTGGGATGCGTTTTCAAATCAGCTTCATAGGCCACCAATGCCTCCTCCCATTTCTTCAACCGGGCCAGCATATCTCCCAATAACTCCATGGCAGGAATTACTTCACCAGGAGTAACGGGGTGTTTTTCTGTTCTGCTCTCCAGTTCGGCAGCCTCCCGCATTTGCGCAAGGGCTATATGCTGATTGCCTTCCAGCAAAGCCATCCACGCTTCACCGGTTTTTATCTGTATGGCTACCTGGGTTGCCTGGTATTCATCCTTTTTAACCAGCAGCGTATTGTGCCGCTTTTTCAATTCTTTTAATTCAACCTCTGCCAGTAATTTGTTATTTGTATGCACAGCACCCATCAGCCTGGCAAAATGATAGATAGATTCCTGCCAGGGAAATTGCTGCCAATCAATATTGGCGGTGTCTAATGTCAGCGCGGCCGCTTCTTTCCATAACTTATTTTCCAGCACATACCGGGCAGGTATAGCGGCAAAGGCATAAGCCACTTTGAAATTGGCAGGATGTACTTCCCGGATGGTCTTCAAATAATCCCATTGGATGCGGGCCGAGTCCATATCACCTTTTTGCAGATAACTATAAGTCAGGTAGTCCAGTCCATGCAACTCCTCATCCCAATGCCCTTTGATACCGGCGGCCTGCGCATAACACTGCGCCGATCGCACCGATGCCTGGTTGGATTGGATACACTCATCCCACAAACCGAGCCGGGTAAAAATATGGGATGGCATATGCAGGGCATGCGCCGATGCAGGCGCCACGAATGCGTATTGCCTGGCTGCAGGTAATGCCTGTTCTGCGAGCTCCGGATAATCATACGTATGAATAATATAGTGCACAATGCCGGGATGATCAGGGCCCTCGGGGTACAAGGCGTTTAATATAGTACCCGCCTTTTTTTGCCTGAAGTAGGTTTTATCCGTCGGGTCGGCGGCGGCATTCAAGGCCAAAGCATAAAAGATAGCGGCTTCTTTATCGGAAGGATATTTTTTGTATAGTTTTTCCATGGCCTTTTCAAAAGCCGCACTACGGGTTCGATGCGGCACAGTAGCATGATGGTCGTAAAAAGCACCAATAGCTTCAATATAACCGGCTTCTTTTTCAGTTTTTGTATCGATTGATCGGGCAATGCCAATTGCCTGTGCACCCTTTTTCAATTCGTCGCCGGTAGGTGGCGCCCACAAGGGATGAAAATTACTCATGGCTACACCCCACCAGGCCATGGCGCAATCGGGCTGTTCATCGATGATCCTGGCAAACACTTTCTCTGCCTCATCATATTCAAAGGAGTGAAGCAGCTTGACGGCCAGGTTAAAATCATTTTTTACTTTTTCCGACCCGCCGATCGAAAACGACACGTCGCCCAACTGCTCTCCGGGTCCGCAACCGATCAGTTCGCCTCTTTTTAAGTTGATATTCTCAATTAATACAGTGGTTGGTTGCTGTTGGCAGGATGGCGGAAGCAGGCAAGCCACCAGGAGCGGGGAGAGCAGCAGGCTTTTTCTCATATGAGCTGTTTGATCAAAAGTTACGACAAATAATCGACCCTTTAATAGCACCCGCCAAACAAGCAACTACATATATATGTATTCCCCATCCGCGCCCACCTGTCTAACTTCAAAACATGAAAACAACCGCCTTTATATTCACAATCACCCTTTTTGCACTCCATTCACAGGCCCAGGACAAAAAGGTCTATGAAAGCGATGTCCTGAAAGGCGCCACCACCCCCAAACTGGCAAAGCCCGATGAAAAGGTATGCTTCGACAAACGCTTTTTCTTTGTATACAAACAAGGCGCACGCACCTACGAAGGCTGTTTTTACATCAATACCAAAATGGGTATCACCGCCGCTAAATCGTTCCATAGCGCAGGGCTTGCCGATTGCAGCTTTAATATCAACGACAAAAAATTTTACCTGATGCTGTTCGGCATGAAGGGCAATGAATACATATATATGAACAAACTGGAAAAAACAAAACCGCATGAACCTGCGCAACTGAAACACTACGTCGTCACAGGCAATACCCACAAAAATCCCGTGCAGCAGGTGCTGGATGCAAAGATGCTATACAATAAACAGCAATCCCTAGAGTTTTGTGATAACAAATACAAGGCCCTGGAGTACAAATCGGCCGATGGGAAAAATACCATCTACCTGTATGGACAGGATTATCCGCCCGACATGATCGCCCAGTCTTATTTAGGCGCTTACGGACTGGGTTATCTCAAGACGAACAAGGGCGATTATTTTATCATGAAACATACCCACGGGCAAAACAGTTTTACCGTTACGGCCATCGAAGACCTGGGCGCAGCCATGGCCTGTTTCGACCCGTCGGATTTCAAGGTATTTGAAGAGACAAAAGTGGTAAAGGACCTGGAAGAGTTTGAGAAAAAAGGAGAGGAGATCGACCAGGAACTGGCTAAACAGCAGAGTCGGGTAAACAATAACACGCCCTGCGCCACAAAAAAATACGCCATCGTGCAGTATAAGAAAGAGCACAACGATAAACAAAAGCAGATGATGGAAAAGATGAAGAACCAGAACATACAACACAGCAATGCCGAAACCATACGGGCCATGGCCAAAGAATACGATTTTATAGAAGGCCTGAAAATGGAAAGGTTGCAGGTGGAGTACGATCTTTGCGTTTTGATAGAAGACGTTGACAAAGGACGGATCAAACCCGGCAGCGAAAGCCATTCAAAAGCCATGGCCAAAATGAATTGCTGGGAAACCAGGGTGGCCGAGTACAAAAAGTTTGAAGACGATATCAAAAACATCAACGATCGCAATCGGAACCATGTAGACCGGGCCATCAGGGAAAAAGCAGAATATTATAGAAATAATATCGCGCCCCGCCTGGGTCATTTGCGTTGCAAATAGGCCAGTCCTTGCTGCACAGTATCCACAGCGCGTTGGCGCAGGACCGGGTCACCTTTGTCGAGCTTTTTTAATAGCGCCTGGCATTCTTTCAAAAACACGATCGCAAAATCATCGGTTTCCTGGTACGCAATTTCTGCGCTATTGTCTATGATGTCGGCGTACTTGATGGTTTGCGCTTCGGCGCTGGTCTTTTCCAGTCTTTCTGTTTCTTTGGTTTTTCTTTTACGCCTGTTCCATTGCGGGTAACTGGCTTTTACGTACCTGTCGGTAAGTTCTTCTACCATCAACAGCGTCCTTTGTGCTTTGCCGGCATCCATAATTCCGTTCAAAAAATTTTGTAGTTCCACCTTTTTCACGGCAGTATCCTCCAGCACATCGTGAAGCAGGGCGGCAGCCAATACAGCCACATCCTTCGACCAGGTTGCACAAATCTCCATCACACGTACAGGATGGGCAATATAAGGTTCATCGGCAAACTTTCTTCTTTGTTCGCCATGCGCTTTTGCGGCAAAGGTTTTTACCTGTTCAAGCACGCTATTCATGTATCAAATATAAACCGCAAACATTAAATGAATATCTATATCGGTTTTTTTCGCGACGCAATTAAAAGCAGTCGGGTTGCATAGTAAAATAACATGCTTTGAGGATTTTATTACACACAGTTTGATGAAAAACATAAGAAGAACAATGCTTTGCCGACTAACCGGCAGCAAAAAACACAATGTGAATAAATAACCATTTTGAGCGGAAACACGCTTGTAATTGAACCTGATACGATTTTAAATACTGGTGATAAATTTCTGTAATCGATTTTTTCAAAGAACAGGCTTATGATTTGCATATTGCAAGGCGCGATACGAAAGTCCTTGTTGGTACTACCTGATCCGTTTGGTACGTCCAGCTAGGTCATAAACATACAGGAATGAGATATCCAGTTGAAGTTTTGATTAGAAATGAAATGGAGCATGTGTTTGGTCGAACTATTGTTTCATCGCGTGATTGCATTCAATTAAGCCACGACGTATTCCAAAAAACCAGGTGCCAATTAAATCCCAATACGCTCAGGCGTTTCTTTGGCCTGGTAAAAGCAACTTATCCGCCTTCCCATTCCACGCTTACCATTCTTTTTTACCTCTTGCAGGCAATCGCCTGCTATAAAAGCGGTGACCCCGCAGCGGCGGGTGTGTTATACGACCGGATCAACCCGTCGGGGTTCTGTTTTTTACGAAAGAAATTTTCCAACATATTATACCTGTTACTGACAGAAAAGCTGAAGCGGCAGCCTGTCAAACCAAGCCGGCAACTGAACCAGTTGCTTGAGAAAACAGGTTATCAACGATTGCGCACCATCTTTTAATGCAGCCGATATCATGCGGGAGGCTAAAACAATATGGAACCCGATTTCAACAAATCGTCCCGGCCGGCATAAACTATTTATTGAAAAATATTTACGATTGGGCACAACTTTTGAGAGACTGTTGGCCGCCGAAATTAATTTAAGTGACAATCTATCTATTGAGTTTGCAATTATGGAAAGAGCATACAGTGTACTTGTGATACCGGAGAATAACATCAAAATTGATGTGAGTAAAGCGAAAAATAAAAAGGCAAACGATTCCTGTATTCTGTTAATAAAAATTGAAAACGAGACGCAACAGCTGTTGAACAGATTTATTAATTAAAAGTTTTTGTGCGCTGATAATCATAGGTGAGGGAGAACAAAAAAGAACAGATCGATAAATTTGTTTTCTGCTATCTTCGATAATGTGCAAGCTTTTTGCTTATAAAGTCTGACCGATAAAACTCTTATCTTCTGTAAAGCTAACCTTTACCTCTTTGCTTGCCTAATGTCCGTGGTTACTCCTGATTTCATGCTATCGATTTCTTAGCGTAAATGCTTATCCAAAAAGCAACCAATTTTTAATTATTAAACGTGCATATGAAGCATATGGCAAGGCTCCATACGTGGAGGGCTCTGAATTTTATTAGTGGTATCGCAATGCTTTTGTTTGTCGGCACATCGTGCACAAACACCAAAAAAGCATTGTATTTTGCCGGACAGAATGACGGGTCGTTTAATCCAACAGCGGTTCCGAAACCGATCATTCAACCGAACGACCTGTTGAACATTACTGTCAGCAGTTTGAATCCCGAAGCATCTGCTATTTTCAATCAACCCAATAACGCAGGCACAAACGCTACCACTACCACTACAACAGCAAACGGTTACCTGGTTGATGGTGACGGCAACATCCAGTTTCCATTACTGGGAAGCATCAAAGCTGCCGGAATGACAAAGGATGAACTGAAAAACAAGCTGACCAAAGACCTCACAGATAAAAAACTGCTGGTAGATCCCATCATCGCTGTTCGATTCCTGAATTTTAAAGTAACCGTATTGGGCGAAGTGGCCAAGCCCACCGTCATCACCGTTCCCAGTGAAAAAATTTCACTGCTGGAGGCGATCGGTCTGGCAGGCGACCTCACGATATATGCCCAGCGTGACAATGTTATGGTGATACGTGAAGAGGATGACGGGAAAAAAACAACCAAAAGACTCAACCTGAATTCAACTGAATTATTCAACTCGCCGTATTACTACCTGAAACCAAACGACGTGGTGTATGTAGAACCGAGTAAGGCCAAAGTAGCAACAACAAGCCGCTGGCAAATGTGGGTGCCTATTGTACTGAGCGCATTGTCGCTGGGCATCATTGTTGTAGACAGGGTGAAATAGATCGTTTTTGTTTAACCGATTAAAAGTTAGTTTATGCAGGTAACACACAAAAGTGGGTTGGAAATGGAGAATAAGTCAACAAGCTTAAACCAGTTATGGTCGAGGTATATCTCGTATTGGCCCTGGTTTTTTCTCCTGGTGGCATTGGCTGTTGGAGGCGCATGGTTATATATACGGTACACTGTGCCGCAGTACGAAAGCACTGCCCGCCTGCTGATCAAAGATGAAAAGAAAGGCGTAGAAGATTCAAAGGGACTCGAATCACTCAATCTTATTTCCACCAAAAAAATATTGGAGAATGAAATAGAAGTGCTGCGTTCGCGAGCTTTGATCGCGGAGGTTGTAAAAAACCTGAACCTGTATGCACCTGTGTATGAAAAAAGGTCTATACATCCTGAACTGTCAAAAAGAGGTTTCGACCTGGCAGTACCGGCCTATGCATCTACACCGGTGCGTGTGCAGGCCAGGAGCATGGACAGCATCAAGGCGGTAAAAAAAGCTTATTTCACCTATGACCCGGCCGCCAAACAGGTGATCATGGGTAATGAAAAATACCCCGTAAACGAATTTGTGAACACACCTTATGGCGCCCTGCAGTTTGTGCCTACACCGGCTGCCAGCGATTCGGGCATGCCGGCACACCAGCTTTATTTTTCGCTGGAAGAACCAAAAAAGGTGATCGCAGACATCCAGGAACGACTGGTGATTGCATCGGCCAGCAAATTATCGTCTATATTAAATCTTTCCATTCGCGATGAAGTGCCGCAAAGAGGCGAGGACATCCTGAACGAACTGTTGTCGGCTTACAGCATTGCCATGCTGCGCGATAAAAACACGCTGGCCGCCAACACGCTGAAGTTTGTAGAAGACAGGCTGAACCATGTGGCGCGCGATCTGAATGCCATCGAACACCGCATAGAAAACTATAAATCCTCGCAGGAGGCTGTGAATGTAGGCGAGCAGGGCAAACTGTTCCTGGAAAACGTAAGCGCCAACGACCAGAAGCTGGGTGAAATAGATATGCAGTTGGCAGTACTGGACCAGGTGGAAAAATATGTGCGCCAAAAAGACAACAGCAGTGGAATTGTGCCTTCTACATTAGGCGTGAACGATCCCGTGCTCTCTAACCTGTTGGATAAATTGTACGAGCTGGAACTGGAATATGAAAAGAAAAAAGCCACCACGGCCGAAAACAATCCGCTGTTATCGTCGGTAGCAGACCAGATCAACAGCATCAAACCCGGCATATTGGAGAACGTGCAAAACCAGCGCAGAAGCCTGCAGGCCAGCCGGAATAACCTGGTGGCGACCAATAATAGTTATACCAACGTATTACAAAAAATACCCAGGAAGGAGCGCGACCTGATTCAGATCAGTCGCGAACAAAGTACCAAGCAGGATATTTATGCTTTCCTGCTTCAGAAAAAAGAAGAGACCGCATTGTCGTATGCCGCCAATGTATCAGACAGCCGCATTGTAGACAAAGCATCTTCTACATTTACCCCGGTAAGCCCCAAAAAACCGATCGTTTACGCGATTGCCGTAATGGGCGCCTTTGCTTTTGGCATATCCTGGATCACATTGCGCGAACTGTTTAACCGCAAGGTGATGTACCGCAGCGATATTGAAAAGCTTACCAGCCACCCGGTGATTGCAGAAATTTCAAACGATAAATCAAAAACACCGATCGTAATAGGAGAGGCCAAACGCACCTTTGTGGCCGAGCAGTTCCGCAAACTGCGGGTTGCCCTCAATTACCTGGGCGTTAATGCCGGCCATAAAAAAATATTGATCACCTCGGGCATTTCGGGCGAGGGCAAAAGTTTTGTGGCCACCAACCTGGCGCTGAGTATGGCGCTCACCGGTAAAAAAGTGGTGTTGCTGGAACTGGATCTGCACAGCCCCGCCATCAGTGATAACCTGGGGATCACGGCGGATTATGGTATGTCGAGTTATTTACTGGGCGCCCGTGATCCGGAAGAGATCATCAAAAGAACCGGTATCAACGACAATTTATTTGTAATACCCGCGGGTCCCTTGCCCGCCAACCCAACGGAATTGTTGATGAGCAGTAAGCTGCCTGAATTACTGAGCTATCTCGATGGCATCTTTGATTTTATCATCATCGATACCGCGCCGGTAGGGCCAGTAACGGATGCATACATTATTTCGCCTTACTGCGATGCCACCTTATACATCGTACGTCATAAACGTACGCCAAAAGTGCTGGTGGAACAGATCGATGCCAACAACAAGGTAAACCAGTTGAAGAACATGGCCATCGTATTCAACGGTATCCGTCCGCGTGGTTTTGGAAAACACCATTATGGATATGGATATGGTTATGGATACGGCTATGCTTATAAAGAAAAAAGAAAACGCAAGACCTCATTCAAACCGGTATAAACTGTTATCCGCGAACAAGCCACCAAACCTTAATTAGAAAAGCACCTTATTGATTTTGAATTGCCAGTACAGATGCCTGTAACTGAGTTGGGCGGAGCCCATCTCAAAAAAAACAAAAGACATGGAAAAGAAAAAACAATGGTATGCCGTGTACACACGTCCGCGGTGGGAGAAAAAGGTGTCAGACCTGTTAACGAAGAAAAAAATAGATAATTATTGCCCTTTGAACAGGGTAGTGAGGCAATGGGCAGATAGGAAAAAGATCGTATTCGAGCCGTTGTTCACGTCCTATGTTTTTGTATATGCCACGCCGGCCGAACACCTGGCTATCAAACAAACCGATGGCATTTTGAATTTTGTATACTGGCTGGGACAGCCGGCCGTGATACGGGATGAAGAGATCGATGCCATAAGGCAGTTCCTCGCCGACTACCAGGATGTACAACTGGAGAAAACCGGGGTGAACGTCAACGATCATGTACGCATTTCCAGTGGTCCGCTTATGTGGCGCGAAGGAAATGTTATAGAAGTAAAAAGCAAAACCGTTCGTGTGGTATTGCCCTCACTGGGTTATGCCATGGTAGCCGAGGTGGAGAAAAGCAATGTTACCCTGCTTCACTTGTCAGATAAAAACAATTTGTATAACGAACTATTCCGATAAGATAAACCCTCATTCATCGGAAGCCTAAACACTTACAAACGCATTTCATGAAAACAGCCATCATTACCGGAATTACCGGCCAGGACGGTGCGTACCTGGCTGAACTGTTGCTGGAAAAAGGATATATGGTGCACGGTGTTAAACGACGTGCCTCGTTGATCAATACCGACCGTATCGATCATTTGTACCAGGACCCCCACGAAAAAAATCTCCGGTTCAGGTTGCACTATGGCGATATGACCGATAGCACCAACCTGATTCGTATTATACAGGAAACACAACCCGACGAAATTTACAACCTGGCGGCTATGAGCCATGTAAAAGTAAGCTTCGATACACCCGAATATACCGCCAATGCCGATGGCATTGGCACCTTGCGTTTGCTGGAAGCCATCCGCATACTGGGCCTGGAAAAGAAAACACGTATTTACCAGGCCTCTACCTCGGAATTGTATGGCCTGGTACAGGAAGTACCGCAGAAAGAAACTACGCCTTTTTATCCGCGCAGTCCCTATGCCGTTGCTAAATTATATGCCTACTGGATCACCATAAACTATCGCGAAGCCTATGGCATGTATGCCTGCAACGGTATACTCTTTAACCATGAAAGCCCGCTGCGTGGAGAAACATTTGTGACCAGGAAGATCACCCGTGCGGTGGCTGCCATTGCATTGGGTATGCAGGACTGCCTGTACCTGGGTAACCTGAATGCCCGCCGCGATTGGGGGCATGCCAAAGACTATGTAGAAGCCATGTGGCGGATATTGCAGCAGGAACAGCCTGAAGATTTTGTTATTGCCACCGGCGTAACTACTGAAGTAAGAGAATTTGTACGTATGGCTTTTGCCCAACTGGGTATTACCGTTGAATTCAAAGGCGAGGGAGTGAACGAAAAAGGATTTGTAACAGCCTGCGCCAACGAACAATACCAACTGGAATTGGGCAAACAGGTAGTATCGGTCGATCCCAATTATTTTCGCCCTACCGAGGTGGAATTACTGATCGGCGATGCTACAAAGGCCAGAACAAAACTGGGCTGGAAACCTAAATACGATCTGCCCATGCTGGTAAAGGAAATGGTGGAAAGCGATGTGGTGGAGATTGAAAAAGCAGGCCGCGTTCAGTTTGAGCATTTAATCAGTTAAAGCAAGCACAAATATGAAAAGCCTGATGCTTGGGCTCACTGCCCTGGCCATAGTCATCTTTTTTGTGTGCCTGCTTATGAGCAGGCAGCCAAGAAGGACTTACCTGTTGTTTATCCTGTATGCCATGCCCTTCATAGATATGAAGATCACGCCTGCACAGTATGGCAGCCTGACGGTATTCGACGGGCTTTCGTATTTCATGCTTTTTATGAACTATAAAGACTTCCTGAGTATATTCAAGGTTAACCGTTTTTATTTTATAGCCTTTTGTTCGCTGGTGTTCCTGCTTATACTGGGCAGCCTTACCTCGTTTTTTATCACCAACTCGCTGTTGTCGTTTTTGTCGGTGATACCCGTATTTATTTATGGCAGGCTGCTGATACTGGAATGTGTGCAGGACCCGGAGTTTCTGAGAAAGATAACGGGCGCCCTGAAACTCACCTGCCTGATCAGTATCGGTTTCCTGGCGGCGCAGATGGCGGTTGGGCTGGAACTGCGTTTTTATTCAGAGCTGAACCAGAATGCGCTGGACCCGAATGGCATTCGTTATCCCGGTTATTTCCACGATTCACAGAAATTCGCACAATTCCTGGCTATGCTCAGCTTCCTGTTTCTCATCAACTGGAAGGATGCGCAAAAGCCGGCCATCAAAAACCTGCTGTTATTCCTGGTAGTGATAGGCGCCATGTTTTTAACCGGCGGCCGTTCGGCTTTCCTGGGCTTATGCACCGGATTGTTTTTCCTGTTGTTGTTTGCCGGAATACATTATAAAAAATACATCATTGCCGGTTGTTTGGCAGGCGGTATCGTGATCGCCTTGTTTTCACAATCGTTTATCATGTTCAACCGGCAGGACGATTTCAACGATTCGTTCGATTTCAGGGCCGCCATCTGGCGCGATGCCTTTTCCATTTACCAAAACCATCCCTTCCTGGGCATTGGTATTGGCAATTACAAAGACTTTGTAAGCCGCTATTCGCAGGACCAGTTCCTGATACTGGAGAATGAGATCATCTGGCTCGATCAGCCGGAGAACGGTTACCTGAAAATTCTCACCGAGTTTGGGGCGCCTGGTTTTTTTGTGGCGTTTTCGCTTATACTCGGTCCCATGATCGGAGCCATGCGCGCCTGGTTCAAACACCAGACCGATGGCCGTGTGATGTTGCTGATAGCGCCGGTATGTAGCTGGCTGATTTCATTTATATCCCTGTACTCGATAACCGATCGAAGAAACCTGGTGGTGTTAGGCACCCTGCTGGCTTTATTGATCTATTCTTCGAACCGCTTAAAACTCTCGCATGAGTCGCCCGTTGATCCAACATACCATGAGCCTGTTTAAATCGCGCCTGATCAGGAACAGCTTCTGGGGCATTGCGGCCAATGGCGCGCAAAGCATACTGGTAAGTTTGTTTTTTGTGATCGTGGCCAGGAAATACGATACAGGGCAATTTGCCTTTTTCCTGATCGCCAATACCATTTACCAGTTCCTGGCAGCCTTCAGCGCCCTGGGCCTGGGGCAATGGTTCACCCGCGAAGTGGTGAATATCGATGACAAGAAAGAACTGGTGAGCCGCTTCCTGAAAATACAGCTGTATAGCGGGGTGTTTTTTTATGTATGTAATATCATCGTAGCTTTTACCTTATACCAGGATGAATTGCTGCGTTACCTGATCGTACTGCTGGGCATCAATATCATTTTCGACAATATCATATATGCCATCAAGGCCCTGAATGTGGCCGAGTACCGGCAAAACAAAACGTTTATCATTCTGATCATCGATTCGGTGCTGAAATTTGCGATTGGATGCGCCCTGTTTGTGTATCCATTTTCAATCATCACCCTATCGGTGTTGCTGATCGTTGTACGGTTTATCACCCTGAATTTTTTCCTGGGTTTTGGGGCCGGCAATGCCGTCGGCCTGCGATCGCTGTGGAAATATCCTTTGGCCTGGAAGGAGATTCGCGCCATTGTATTTGCCAACTGGCCTTTTATCATTATCGGCAGCGTGTCCATAGCCTATTGGCGCATTTCAAACATCATCATTTCAAAAACGCTGACCCTTGTCGACGTGGCGCATTTCGAAATCTCGTACCGGGTATTCGCCATTGCACAAATTTTGCCGCTTATCGTTTCCATGACGGTGTTCCCGGCGCTGGTGAGAATATATGGCACCGGCAACAAACAGGAATTTAAAGATTACTATAACAAGGTATTTATATTCTACCTGTTGTTTGGCGTGTTTACCTACACCTTCGTTTACTCTTTTGCCGATGCGCTGATACCCTGGGCCTTTGGCAGCAATTATAATGGAACCGGTGTGTACACCAAAGAAATGTTCCTCACCATTTTGATCTTTCCCACCGCGCTTTTACAGGCGAATGTGCTGGTGGCCATGAAAATGGAGCGGGCCGATATGTGGTTCAACGTCATCAGCCTGGTGTTGAACATCGTGTTTTGTTTTGCCGGTTTTATGATAGCCAAAACACTCACTTCCGTAAACCTGGCGATCTTCTTCTCCTTCCTGGTTTTTCATATATGCCAGGATGCGCTGCTGCTTCGCAAAGGCATGGTATCGCTCTGGCATGTAATCAGGTTTTACCTGGTCACAGCGTTGTTGGCGGGTGTATATGTATTGTTATCGTACCAGGTACCGGGCATATGGGTGTTTAGCATCTTCTGGGTGCTGGTGGGCGCCTGCTTTTTGATCAGTAAAATACAGTTTGGGCACAAACTACAAATGATAGAACAATGACAGTTGTGTATTATATGCAGGTTTCTTTTTTAGATGTAGCCATCGAGCTGGTGAACATACTCAAAAAACATGTTGACCTGCATGTACTTATCGAGATCACACCGCATGGAAAGAACCTGACCATCCTGGAAGTGGAGAACATTCCCACCCATAAAACCCTGGTGCATCCTTCGGAGTTGCTTACACAAAAAAGTTATCAATACCTGCAAAGTTATTTTAAAGGAGTGGCCAGCGTACATTTTGTGGTGCATCCGCATCGCACCGGTTTTTCATATACCACCCTGCAGGCCAATTTCAGGGTGTGGAAATACATCAAACAATTTAAACCCGATGTGATCCATTTCGAAACAGTGGGTATGCGTGTGATTGGCATGCTGCCATTTTTGAAGTCCTTTAAAAACGTATGCATCACCATACACGACCCGGTACCACATACCGGTGAAAGTACCTGGAAGCTGACGTTGCCGCGTACCTTCTTTTTTAATATGCCGGTAAAAACGAAGTTTCTATTCTACTCGCAGTTTGCCAAAACACAATTTGAGCAACACTATAAAAAAATTAAAAACCCCAAACAGGTTTTACAAATGAGCCCCTATCGGTATTTACGCCAACTGGTGGAAAATACCGCTACCGATAAAAAACATATCCTTTTTTTTGGCAGGCTTTCGCCTTACAAAGGCATCGATACTTTATTGAAGGCTATGCCGGCTGTGTTGCAGGAGTTTCCCAATGAACAATTGGTGATTGCCGGTAAAAAAAATCCCGGTTTTGAGCTGGATGAAGCCATTATCAACAAGTACGGCAACAATATAAGGCTGATTGAAAAACATATCCCCAACGAGGAACTGGCCCGTTTGATACAGGAGGCAAAGTTTATTGTTTGTCCCTATAAAGACGCCACACAAAGTGGTGTATTGATGACCGCCTTTGGTTTGCATACACCGGTAATAGCCACCAATGTGGGCGCCTTCCCCGAATTTATTGAACACGACCTAAACGGTTTGCTGGTGCATACCGATGATGCCAACGAACTGGCAGATTGTATTCGTTTTGCCTTGCGCAACGATCATTACCAGCTGTGGCGGCAACAGATCATTAATACCAGGCCGGAGGAATTATGGGGAAGAAATAAAGAGATATTGCTGGAAACCTATGCCGGCGTGTGATAAAAAATAACATAACATGAAGAAAGTGTTACTGAGCGCCTATGCGTGCTCACCTATACGTGGGTCGGAACCGGGCAATGGATGGAGTTGGGCGGTACACCTGGCACGCAGGCAGTACGATGTATGGTGCATTACCAATATCGAAGACAGGGAGGTGGCCCTGGCAGAGCAGAAAAAACTCGGTCTCACCAACCTGCACCTGGTGTTTGTGTCGCTGCCATGGGGCCTGGACAAATGGCTGAATGCTTCTTCACTCTCCATTTATTTTCATTACAACTACTGGCAAAGAAGGGCCGGTGCAGTGGCCCGCCGATTGCATAAGGACCTGCAGTTTGATATTGCGCATCATGTAACGTTTGGAAGTTTTCAACAGGGCACTTTTTTGTGGAGACTAAAGGGCGTGAAGATGATCTTTGGCCCGGTAGGTGGCGGCCAGGAAGCATTACCAGAGTTCAAAGAATATTTCGGTCCGGCATGGCGCATTGAAAAGATCCGCAGTTTGATCTCGCAGTTCAGCATCCGGTTCAGCAGCAATTTAAAAAACACCGTGTCTAAATCGGACCATATCCTGGTGACCAACCAGGACACCGCGAATATCATTCAAAAGCTGGGCTCGAAAGTAAATGGCAGTGTACACCTGGTGCTGGACAATGCCGTGCCGCCTGCTATGCAAAACATACAATTCATCGACCGGAAACCCGGCCGGCAACTGCACTTGCTTTGGGTAGGCAGGATGTTGCCTCGTAAGGGGCTCAACCTGATTCTGCATGCCCTGTCGCTGGTGCCGGATCATGTGGATTACCAATTTACCATCGTGGGTGGTGGTGAACAATATCCCCTGATTGAAGAATGGATCAAACAATACGGACTTAATCGCGACCGGCTGCACCTGCTGGGACAGATCCCTTTTTCGGAAGTGGTGCAGTATTATCAAAAGGCCGATGTGTTCATCTTTTGTTCACTCAGGGATTCCTGCCCGGCGCAGTTGAATGAGGCCATGGCCTTTGGCCTGCCCGTGATCACACTCGATATACACGGCTCATCGCTGGCGGTAAGCAACGAGTGCGGTATAAAGATCAAACCCAGTACCAAGGAAAAAACCGCGTCGGATATTGCCAAAGCCGTCACCCGGTTTTACGAAGATGTGGAGCTGCGAAAAAGATGCTCGATCAATGCCTACAACTACGCAAAGGGCAATACCTGGGAAAACAAGGTGGACCTGATAACCTCACAGTTCTATAATTAAGTATTGAAATTCTAAACTCGAGGGAAATGAAGAAAATTCTCGTGGGTGTACCACCCCGGCATCATGTGTTGTTGTCGTATGACGAAATACATGGGCTTACCGACCTGGGGTACATCTGTAAACCCGTGCTATACGGCCGTAACGACAACAACATCGGCAAATTAAATAAGCTGATGGGTGTATTTTTCCGCGCATTCAACGTCATCAGGGCGCTGTATTCTTTTAAACCGGATATTCTTTACCTGAACTCGAGGTTTGAACCGGCCGGCAGCACCCGTGATTGTATGACGGTGTTGATGGTGCGCATATTTTATTTCAGGAAACTGAAGATCGTGATCAAAACACATGGTTCCGAACCGGAACTGATGTTGCAAAGCCGTTCCTTCTTTTTCCGGCGAATGGTAGTGCCGGTGCTTACCAATTATGTGGATGCCTGGTTTTTTTTATCACGCGAAGAAAAGGAAACCGTGCACCGGTACAATCCCAAACTGGCTCAGAAAATTTATATCACATCGAATATCGTTGATCCCGACCGCTCGATCAGTTCCTGGTCGTTTAAAAGCCGGTATGCATTACCCGGTAATAAATTCAAGGTATTATATGTGGGTCGTATCGTACGCGAAAAAGGGGTGTTCAATTTATTACACAGCATTCCCCTACTGGGTTGTAAGGATGATTGCCTGTTCATTTTTGTGGGTGATGGTCCCGATATGGAAGCATTGAAGCAGGAAGCCGAACGGCTGCAGTTGACCAGCTATACCAGGTTCACCGGTTTTATTCCTGATAGCGAGTGCGATCATTTTTATGCCAATGCCGATATGCTGGCATTCCCTACCTATTGCAACGAAGGTTTCCCGATGGCCCTGTTCAAGTCGATTGCCGTGGGGCTGCCGGTGATCACCACCCGTATCCGGGCGGCGGCCGATCATTTGGAGGCGCCGGATAACGTGCTGTGGGTAGAAAAACAATCGCCCGAAAGTATTGCCAATGCCATTGATACATTATACCAAAACCGAGAGTTGCGCACGGCCATGTCGCGCAATAACCGTAAGAAAGGAAAAACATTTTCACGTGCGCGGGTTTGTTCAGGCATGAGTGAAGTGATTGCTTCCATTTGATTTTACCGACCAAACATTCATTTATGGGGACCCTACAATTAATCAAAAAAACCAGGGATTGGTTCCTGCGCAAAGTTGTGTACAGGAAATACATCATCGGCCCGGGCTTTCATGCCGGCATACGGGTACGTATATGGGGCCGTCAGAAAGTGGTGATCGGCCGCAATTTTTATATCGGCCGCGATTCATTTATCGAAACCGATGTGGTGATCGGCGACAATGTGATGCTGGGCAACCGCGTGGCGCTGATCGGCCGCTACGACCATCACTACCAGCAGGTGGGCACGCCCATTCGCCTGGCCATGCAAATACGTGATAAACATTACAACTGGAAAGGGCTGGAGTACATCACTACCATTGAAAGCGATGTATGGATTGGTTACGGCACCACCGTCATGGGTGGTGTGCGTATCGGCGAAGGCAGCATTATCGGCGCCTGCTCGCTGGTGACAAAGGATGTGGAACCCTATTCCATTTACGCGGGCGTACCTGCACGAAAGGTGCGCAACCGCTTCGATAACGAGGATGATTTGCATAAGCACCTGGAAATGGTACAATCTAAATATTGTGGAGTACTGTAAATGAAGTTGGAAGTATGAGGTAGGAGGTATGAAAATACAAGGCCCTTCCTGCTTCTTACTTCTTACTTCCTGCTTCCTTTTAAACTGAACTAGTATGGAAAGATTAAGCATTATTGATTTTGGTATTACTACGGGTAATTACAATTCTTTTGTGAACCACATTGTGACCCTGGCCAATGAAAAACGGTCGGCCAATGTATGTGTGGCCAACGTGCATATGTTTATCGAAGCCTACAAAGACCGCTCATTTAAAGAGATCATGAACGATGCCACGGTGGTTACACCCGATGGCAAGCCGCTTACCTGGGCTTTGCGTTTTGTGTATGGGGTAAGGCAGGACCGGGTGGCCGGCATGGACCTGTTACCCGACCTGTTGCAACAAATGATGCTGAAAAGACTGCCTGCCTTTTTTTATGGCGGTACGCCCGCCCTGCTTGAAAAAACCGAGCATTATATCAAATATGCTTTTCCCGATTTGCCGATAGCCGGTATGTACAGCCCGCCTTTCCGTCCGGCCACCAAAGAAGAAGAGGATCAACTGGTGGAAAAGATCAATAATTCCGGCGCTGCTGTGGTGTTTGTGATACTTGGTTGTCCCAAACAGGAAAGATGGATGGCCAGTATGAAGGGCCGTATCAATGCCGTGATGATCGGGGTAGGGGGCGCCCTGCCGGTGATGGTGGGTATGCAAAAAAGAGCGCCATCGTGGTTGCAGAATGCCGGCCTGGAATGGTTGTACCGCCTGATGCAGGAGCCCCGCCGTTTATTCCGCCGCTATGTAGTTACCAACTCACTGTTTATTTATGTATTCTTTAAAGAAATATGCAGGAACAGGAACATGCGCCGTGCAGCTTAGCAGGCGCGGTGCACAATTTTCCATAACAAAACAGGAATTGGTATGAACAGTCGTTTTGTGCGTCATCTGCAGCTCATTCTACTGGCACTGGATGTGCTGGCTATCAATATTGTATTTTTTACTGCCCAGTTTTGTTTCCGCAGGGAGGGCATAATAGAAGCCAATGCGGAGTACTCGTGGTTTGCCTTTTTCCTCACCATTGCCTGGATACTGGTGACCCTCGGTGATAATGTGTATCACGAAAAGAATATTTTTTCTTTTGAGCAGTTTGCCCGACGGTCTACCCGCGCCTTTGCTTACTTTACCCTGTTGGTTTGTGCTTTTCTTTTCTTCTCCCATTTTCATATTATTTCCCGCCTGTTCAGCCTGGTGGTAATGTTATGCATACCGCTGATGCTGGTAGCCAACCGGTTTCTATACCTGGTTATTTTCCAGTATGTGCGCAAGAAAGAATTTTTTGTGAACAAGGTGGTGGTCATCGGTTACAATAACCTGTCGAAGAAACTGGTCGACTACCTGGAAGAAGACGGTGTAAACAAGGAAGTGATCGGTTTTTGCGAGGAATTCGATAAAATACATGAACTGTCGCGTTATCCCATATTGAGCAATGTAAGCGGTACGCTGGATGTGTGTAAAAAATATGGCGCCACGGAGATCTATTCCACCATTGCGCCTGAAGAAAATCCGCGTATTTACAAGCTCATGCGCCATGCCGATCAAAACTGCATTCGCTTTAGAATTGTGCCCGATATAGGCGCGCTGGTGAAAAGACAGGTGTACGTAGACTATATCAATGAAATTCCGGTATTGTCTTTGCGTAAAGAACCGCTGGACGATTTGAGCAACCGTATTAAAAAACGCACATTTGATATCATCGTCAGTTTGCTGGTAACGGTGTTCATACTGTCGTGGTTAATTCCGCTGATCGGGCTGTTGATCAAACTGGAGTCGCGCGGACCTGTTTTTTTCAGGCAGCAGCGCAGTGGTAAGGATAACCGGCCATTTTGGTGTCTTAAGTTCCGGAGCATGCGTATGAACGCCAATGCCAACACCATGCAGGCTACCCGTAACGATGCGCGTGTTACCCGCATCGGTCGTTTTTTACGGCGCACCAGCCTGGATGAGTTTCCGCAGTTCCTGAACGTGCTGCGCGGCGATATGAGCATTGTGGGCCCCCGGCCGCATATGCTGAAACATACGGCCGATTACAGCAAGATCATTGAACAATATATGATACGCCAGTTTTTGAAACCCGGTATTACCGGATGGGCCCAGGTAAATGGGTTCAGGGGCGAAACAAAAACCCTCGAACAAATGCAAAAGAGGGTGGAATATGATCTCTGGTATATGGAGAACTGGAGCTGGTGGCTCGACATACGGATCATGTTCCTGACAATTTTTAACACGATCAAAGGAGAAGAAAATGCATTCTGAAAACAAAGCAACAAAAGAAGCGAAGATGTGGGATGGTATTGGAGCAGGGAAGGCGCTGATTTTAGTGGCTGTGGTAATTATAACCATCGTGTTCTGCGAATGGCCCGATCTGCACCCCGAAACATACATCGGGACTGAATATCACTGGTGGCTGGATATGGTATTTCATGGTGGATATTATTTGCTGGTCACGCTCTTCCTGTATATCATTTTTTGCAAAGGAAGACAAACCGGCATTTTCTGGATCAGTGTGCTGATGACCTCCTATGCCTTCGAAGGCATACAGGCATTTATACCCGGCAGAACCGCCTCGCTACTGGACCTGGCCAGCAATTTCCTGGGCATTTCCATTGGCACCCTGCTGGGTATGGCATTTTACAGGTAAGTATTGTTCACCATATCCTTTTGAGTAACTATGAGACCACGCATTTTATTTATCGTGCAGTTGCCCCCGCCTGTGCATGGCGTTACTATGATGAACAAATACACTGTAGAACACAACTGGTTTAAACGGAACTACGAAACAAAAACACTGCCGCTTCATTTTGGACAAAGACTGGAAGACATAGGTAAGATCACGCCTGGCAAACTGTTCCATATGATGGCGTTTATATGCAGGCTTTGTTATGTGATGATGTCGTTCAGGCCGTCGCTGGTATATTTCACCATTGTGCCCACCGGGAAAATATTTTTTCGCGATGCCTTGTTTACCTGGGTTATTAAATTATTCCGGCCCCGTATCGTATTTCATTTGCATAAAAAAGGGGTGGAAGAAATCGTCCGGCATAGCCGTTTTAAACGCTGGCTGTATAAAAAAACTTTCCGGGGTGTACAAACCATTTGTCTTTCTGAACGGCTTACCCATGATATTCGCAGCATATACAAACCCAAACCATATATATTGCACAATGGCATCGATGTGGTAAAAAAGACCATCATCAAACCGTATAACCAGGTGCCCCGGATCCTCTTTTTATCGAACCTGCTGAAAGGAAAGGGCGTACTCGTATTCCTGCAAAGCCTGGCCGAATTGCACCGCCAGGGCTACCGCTTTACCGCGCGCATAGTGGGCGAACCGGTTGATTATTCCATAGAGGAGGCCAAAGCATTTTGTAATAAAGAAGGCATGGCCGATGTGGTGCAGGTAATAGGACCCCGTTTTGGTGAAGACAAGTTCAAAGAACTGCGCCACTCCGATATTTTTGTATTGCCTTCCTATAATGAATGTGTGCCTTTATCGATACTGGAAGCCATGCAGTTTGGATTGCCGGTGGTATCTACCACAGTAGGCGGTATTCCCGATATCATCAGGCATGGACAAACCGGTTTGTTGACCAGGCCCGGTCATGTGAAAGAACTATCGGCCACCTTGCGGCAACTGATTGCCGACAAAGCGCTGAGAATAAAACTGGGTAACAACGCCAGGGAAGCCTTTCTTCACCATTATACACTTGATCATTTTTACGATGGGCTTTCAGCTATTTTCGATGAGGTACTGGGGCATCGTAAAAAAAACAAAGAGATGCCGCACCTGCATGATGTGGCATCCCTGTAAGCTTACCTGCTTACACTATCGGCCTGGTGGCCGGGATGTTGCCAGCAGGCATGCTCACCTGCCGCCATCCGGTGCCGCCACATGCCACGCATCATAAACACGTTGGTGGCAATAAACAACACGATGGCCAATATGGATGCTATTTTGGTAAGTGTGGTTAAGGTAGCGTTGCGTGAAAAGCCGCCAAACACATAACCTATGACAAACACCATACAGGCAGCAAACAATATTCGTAATGCAATGATTCCAAAAAACATAATTGTCGATTTTAAAGTGATTGAATTATAATTTCCCTAAAAGCTCTTCGGTTTCTTTCTTTCCCCAATGCGGTTCGTTACCGTTGTTTTGTGAGGCCAGCTGTTGTTGCGCCTCTGTCAATAATTCCTTTGCTTTTTTCTTGTCGCCGCCCCACATTTTAGGGGTAGCATATTTTTCCCAACCGTACAGGTACAGGGCGCGTGCATTATTGGGATTGTATTTTAATGCCAGTTGCACATACTTGCCTGCATCGGGCCCATATTTTCTACCCATGGTCATGGGGTTGATAAATACCCGGGCGCGGTTGGCCATACTCAATACCACCAGCACTTCAGAAAATTCCTTTTTTTGTTTGGTCGTATCCAACAGGGATAGCGCCTTTTTGACCTGTTGTTCCGCTTTATTGGCAAATGCTTCTATCCGTTCTCCGTCGTCCTGGTATAGCCAGCCTGTTTTGGCATTACAGAAGGCGGCATAGTACCACGACAGCCAGTTATTGGGCTCCTTATTGGCCAGTTCCTCAAACCGGGTGGCCAGCGCCTGGTAGTCTTTGGCCGAAGAAGCCTGGTCGAGTTGTGTAACGGCTGTTTGTAATGATTGTGCATTGGCAGAAACATGTATCGCGATTGCAGTAGCGATGAATACAAGTACTTTTTTCATGGTTTTATTTTTTATAAGTTATCATTGATAAAATCGTCTCTCCGGTCTATACCAAAACTCATAAAGATGCCGAAGTAAAAACTGCGCTGTGCCGGCAGCATCACGGGTACTTTACGGTGTCCGTCGATGCTGTAGGTATAACCAAATACCGGTTGTGTACCCAGGATATTGTTCATACCCACACCAATGCCGGAGAAATCTTTGTGTTTCCATTTTGGAAAGAGGGTAAACAGGTAAGCAAAACTTACGTTCATATTATTGTAGGTATTGGTAGTGCCCTGGTCGTGGATGGCGCCTTTTTGAATATGATAATAGGGTCTTCCCGTGGAAAGGGTATAGGAGAGGTTGGCCGAAAGGTTGATCTCCTGTATAAATTTTTTCAGGGCAATGGCCATGGTATGCGGCGTGGTATAGTTGGGCCGGATAGCATATGGATAATCCAGGTATTTTCTTTTGGTGTCCAGGTAGGTATAGCTGATCCAGTAATCGAAATTGCGAAAGGTCTTTTTATCGCGCCAGAATAATTCGATACCGCGGGCATACCCGTCACCATCGTTGTTAACCGCTGGTACGGTGGATACCAGGTTATGATACTTTTTGTAATAGGCCTCCAGCCGCAGGAGACGATTGCGCGCTTTTTTCTGGAAGTTTACAATGTAATGCGTGGCTCGCGAAAACAACAATTCAGGTTGCTGCACCAGGTAAATATTCTCCGGCTTCTGGTAAAATATGCCGTAGGCCATATTGATCTGTGCTGTGTTGTCGATCTTATAAGCCAGGCCAATACGCGGCGCCACCGACCATTGATTTAATAAATCAGCATGTTCTGCACGCACGCCAATACGAGCGGCCAGCCTGCGGGTGATATGGATATCGTCTTCGGCATATGCCGCCACCAGGTTATCGGTTAAATTGGATAAAGTGTCTTCATGGCTGTACTGATCCCTGCTGTAAAAATACTCGGCGCCAAAACGCAGGGTTTGATTTTGGGTGAGCGATTTGGTGAATACCGTTCTGCCTTGTGCGAAATGGCTTTTTGTGGTAATGGCTGTGTTTTTTTGCGGCAGACCGGGAATCGATACGTGTTCTTTGGCATGGTTTTGCAGAACTCTGCCAAACTCATCCTTGTTGAAATTATAGGCCGCTGCCACATCTATCTTCCAGTGGTTAGGTAATTGTTCACGCCAGGATATGGTGGTATAGGCATTTCTTCCTTTTACATCGATGGCGTTTAACAGACCTGCGCTGTCTGCATCGGGGTTACGCAAACCTGTACGGTTTGCGCTCATGTTTACGTAAAACTTCAGCATCCCCGTTTTGCTGGTTTTTACCCTGAAGTTGGCATCGCCTTTCATGTATTCAGGTGCATGAGAAAAATCCACCTGTTGTTTTACGATCTTGTTATACAGGTTCAGGTTGCCATATTGCAGCGTGGCGCCATAACTGCTGTTTTTGTCTTTGGCTAATTTTTGTATGCCTAGTCCCAGGCTTTGCGGAAAAATATGCAGGTTGGCAGATGATTCTTCCGGCAAGTCGATGGTCTCCAGTATCAGCGCACTGCTCAGCGCCTGTCCGTATAAGGCAGAATAACCGCCGGTGCTGAACAAGATGCCTTTGAATAAAAAGGGATTGATACGTGCAGGCTGCAATATGCCCGGCACACTGTTGTAGTTGGGATTTTTTAGTAAAACGCCATCTACAAATTGTTTGGCTTCTTCGCTGGTGCCTCCGCGTACGAACAGTCCTTCTTTTTCACCTACCTGCTGGGCGCCGGGTAATGAACGCAGCGAATTGGCGATGTCACCGCCGTTACCGGCCACCGTAACGGCATCCATGGGTGTGAGTGAAGCGCCCTTGGCCTTATCGCTGGCCTCAAAGGCGCCTGCGCCTATTACAACTACTTCGCCAAGTGTTTTGGCGCTGCTGGTTAAAAACACGTTCACATATACCAGGGAATCGCTTACCGTTACGGTTTCCCGTTTTGGTTTGTAACCCACCGAGGAAAACTCCAGTACATATTTTCCTTTTTCATTCACCGTAATGGTGAATTGTCCGATTGAATCAGTGGTGGCGCCTAAGTTGGTGCCCTTTACACGAACAGTGGCGCCGGCTACGGGTTGTTGATTACCCGTAACCGTACCTTTGATGACTTGTGCATGTGCGTATAAACCGCTTGCGAGGAAAGCTATAACGACCAGGTATTTTGTGTGCATAACGAAATGTTTACAACACAAAATTATCCCGGTATCAGCCGCGGCTTAGGCTACAATAGAGTATAGGGGTATATGAATAGATGTAAGGGGGATATGAGAAGATGAGGTAGGAAGTATGAAGTAGGAAGTATGAAGTATGAAGTAGGATGTATGACATTCCTTTGTTTTCCTACTTCTTACTTCATACTTCCTACTTCCTACTTCTTACTTCACTTAGCCGGCAACAACGCCAGCCGCATATTATATTCCGCTATCATGGGTAATAAATACTCAGCGGTTTGCCGGGCGGCGGTATCGGGATTAGGCCGGGGTAAGATCTCCGCGGATATCCATCCATCGTATTGCGCTTCGAGCAGGTGACGGAATATTTCGCGAAAATTGGTATGACCCTGGCCCGGCGCCAACCGGTTGCTATCGGCAAAATGAATGTATTTGATATGTTGAATATGCCGCGCCAGCTCGGCGCCAATCTGCCTGTCTTCGATATTCATATGAAACACATCGGGCATCAGCATCATATTCGGCCGGTCGATCTTTTTCATCAGCTCCGCACCTTCTTCCACACTGTTCACAAAATCTATTTCGTAGCGGTTTACCGGTTCCAGTATCAGCGTTACCTCTTTTTGCAGGGCATAGCCGCATAACTCACGCGCTACTTCGATGAAAATATTTTCTACTTCCGATTGTTTGCGATCGCCGATCTGGCCGCGTACACGGCCAATATTCACGATCCTGCCAAAGTCTGCCGCCAGGTCGATGAGTTCACGAAAGATAATTTTTACTTCTTCTCTTTTTTTCGGGTCTTCATGTGTCAGCATCAAACCGCCATCGGCATATACCTGCCCGGTGGAAATGCAGGATACTTCGAGCTTGTTTTCCTGCAACATTTCGTTCAATCGTTTTATGTTGATTTCGTCTGCTCGTTTCAGGGCCAGTTCAACGCCGTTATAACCCAGCCGTGCTGCCTTTGGAATACATTCTTCAAATCCGCGAAACACCACAAAGGCGCTGGGTAAGGCATTGGTATCTGCTATAGCTATCGATAATTTCATTGTAATACACTTGTTTTAAATGTTGAAGGGGCCAGGAACTTTTTCTCCATGCCGATCTTCCCGATGATCACATAAATGAGTCCGAAACTTACGGGATGTAATACGCCCGCTATCAAAAAGGCCGGCTGGTATCCAAAATGCTCTATCACAAAACCGATGATGAGGCTGAACAGCATGGCCCCGTAGGTGCCTATGCAACCCATCAATCCTGCTACGGTGCCTACAATCTTTGAAGGAAACATATCGGCGGCCAGGGTTTGCACGATGGTGCTCCAGAACTGGTGGCCAAACATGGCCATACTAAAAAACACCATGGCCATGCTCAGCGAAGCGTCTGTAATGAACAATGATGCGGGTAATAAAAAGGCCGATATGCCCAATGGAATTTTGCGGGCAATATCCAGCGACACATTGCGCTTTAATAAATAACTGCTGAACCAGCCGCCGATAAAGCTGCCCGCCCCGGCAAATGCATAGGGGATCCAGGCATAGGCGCCAATAGCTTTTATATCCAGGTCGCGTACATCGTTTAAATATTTAGGAAGCCAGAAGATAAAAAAGAACCAGCCCGCATCGGTGAGAAATTTGATGGTGAGCAGTCCCCATACTTTTCGAATACGGAACAAACTCCACCACGAAACAGCACTTCGTTCCGTTGATTGTTCTGTGCCCACATAATCCTGTTCTTCCTTTGTAATAAATTTATTGGTAGCGGGTGTGGCATACCATTTCCACCAGGTTACGGCCCATATCAAACCGGCCAAACCGGTGAGCAAAAAAGCCCAGCGCCAGTTGAGATAGGTAATGATGGCTGCAAACAGGGGGGGAGCAATGACCGCGCCCAGGCTGGCGCCGGTATTAAAAATGCCAAAGGCAAAGGAGCGTTCTTTTACAGGAAACCATTCCGACACTACTTTGGCGCTACCGGGAAAACCGCCGCCTTCTCCCAAACCCAGTAAAAAGCGGGCGATGCCCAAACCCAGCACGCTGGTGACAAGACCATGCAATCCACTCGCCAGCGACCACCAGGCGATCATCAAGGCATAACCTTTTCTTGAACCCATTACATCGAGAATCCTTCCACCAACAGCATACATGGTACCGTAGGCCAAAAGAAATACGCTGTTGATAAGACCATACTCTCCATCGCCGACCGGTATGGCCTTGCGCAATTCGCTGATGATAATGGGCAGACTTTGCCTGTCGAGGTAGTTGATGGCCGTGGCCAGTGCAATCATACCGGCGATATACCAGCGAAGATGTTTAATTTTCATGCCTTATTCCAGGTTTCTCTAACAAACTCTACGGCTTCCTGTACGCCCTGTTTTCCTTTATTGCCCCATTCTTCGAGACAAAGCCATCCGTCGAACTGTTTTTCTTTCAGGTACCTGAAAATAGCTTTATGCGGTACCAGGCCGGTGCCAATGGCCACGGGGTCCATCTTGCCTTTGGTAGCTGTTTCGGCCACATGAATGGTCTTTACCATATCTATTACCTGGTCAAGCACCTGCAGGGTAGTATCTTCACCCGCCACCAGTATATTGGCGGTATCGAAATTGATACCGATGGAAGTACCTCTCAACTGTTTGGCAATTTCAAGAAAGATGTGCGGCGGGTTGCTGAAGTCCATATAATCCCAGGCGCCGGGTTTGCTGTGGTCTTCATATACCAGCGTGATGCCGTATTTGTCGCTGATGGGCGCTGCTTTTCTTAAATACTCAACCGCCCATTTTATGCCATCCTGTTCGCTGGTTTGCGGGTGTGCCTGTCCGGCAGTTACCCTTAGATATTGGGCGCCTACCGCCGAGGCCAGGGCAATATCGTGTACCAGGAAGTCGAACTCGCGTTCTCTTTGCAGGGCATCGGGATGGGTGAAATCGGGGTAGGTGGTCACCATCACCAGCGGAATGCCTTCTTTGGTAATTTCTTTTTTAAACTGGTCGATATAGCGTGATGTGTGGTTTTTCAACAGGATCAATCCGAGGTCGAAGCCGTCGAGGCCAAGGCTTTTACAAAAGTTCGCATATTCCCTTGTGGTCATTTCACCGTTCATAATAGCGGGAAACAGCGATACAGACAAGCAACTTATTTTCATTAATGATGGTTTGAGTGAATTCACGAGAACGGTTTTCCAAAAGAAGTCAATAATCCGCCATCCACATAAATGATCTGTCCGTTTACAAAATCCGAGGCCGCCGATGCCAGGAATATGGCCGCGCCCACCAGGTCGTCCGGTGTGCCCCAGCGAGCGGCGGGTGTACGGCTTACAATATAATCATTCAATGGATTACCAGCTGTTCGGTACGATGTGTTGATGGGTGTGGCAATATAGCCGGGGCCAATGCCATTGACCTGGATATTATGCGGCGCCCATTCGGTAGCCAGGTTGCGGGTGAGCATTTTCAATCCGCCTTTGGCGGCGGCATAGGCGGCCACGGTATCGCGGCCCAGCTCACTCATGAGCGAACAGATATTGATGATCTTTCCCTGTTTGCGGCCGATCATATAGCGGCCCACATATTTGCATAAAAGAAAGGGCGCTGTCAGGTCGGTTTCCAATACCGCCTGCCAGTCGTCTTCCGAAATTTCTTCGGCAGGCGCGCGTTTAATAATACCGGCATTGTTCACCAGTATATCGATGGCGCCGATATTTTTTTCGATATGATGCACGGCTTCCTGTACGGCGGCGGCCCTGGTGATATCGAAGAGCGCTCCATGCGCTTTGATACCCGCTGACTGCATGGCCGACACAAAAGCGTTCAGCTTGTTGCTGTCGCGTGCATTGATGATCAGTTCGGCGCCGGCTTCGCCCAGTCCCTTGCTCAGGGCGGCGCCGATGCCTTGTGTGCCACCTGTTACCAGGGCGCGTTTGCCCTGCAGGTCAAAAAGAGATAATGGCATAAGTTCTGTTATCAGAATATGCCTGCATAGTTAAATACGGATACGTTTATTTCGCTGCATTACATTACCAATATGAAGATAGAGGGATTATGTACAGGGGTGATTATGGCGATTAGCGGGTGGGTTAAGAAAATTAGCAGGTTTGGTGTTCTTGCTCTCTGCATCTTGCTAAAATAGCGCCGGAGGGTGTTCAGCTACACGGCTTCCGGTAAAGCCGCAATATACTTCTGCTGATACTGCCCCGGCGTCAACCCCGTAATTTTTTTAAACTGGTTATTAAAGTGATTAAAATGATTAAACCCCGTTTGAAAACAAACCTGCGACACAGACAGCCTGTTATCTATTAATAACTTGCACGCATTCCCAATCTTTACCTCATTCAAAAACTGTATATAGGTCTTATTCGTACGCGATTTAAAATACCGGCAAAAAGCGGTGGGACTCATACAGGCCTGCCCCGCCACCTCCTCCAGCGAAGGCGTTCGTGCATAATTATCGATGATAAACTGGTATACCTTATTAATACGCTCGCAATCATCGGCATTCACATACGTTGTAAAGGCCGTACTCGACAACAACTCATAGTCCCGGGCGCCCGCCATCACATTCAATATACGCAGCAGATCCACGATACGATCCATCCCATCGCGCTGCCCTACCAGGTGCAGCATCAGCCTGCTTACCTGCTGCCGGGTATGCCCGCTCAGCTTCATGCCCTGCCGGGCCTGCGACAACAATTTTTTTACCGGCGCGGCATCGGGCAATTGCAAAAAGGCATCACCCAAAAAATTTTCTTTAAAATAAATGACGGTAGCCTGCGATAGCAGCCCTTCTTTTTTCTGGTAATATTCTTCGTCACTGCGGTACAGGTGCGGAATGTTACTGCCAAAAAACACCAGGTCGCCGGGAGCAAAACGTTCAATGCTATCACCCACAAAACGAATACCGGTACCCTGTTGTACCAGCATCAGTTCGCACTCGGGGTGAAAATGCCAGCTGGGAAAAAAATGCGGCTCATGCACTTTCATTACCTGAAAGGCCCTGTTTTGCTGCGTCTCTACAATTTTGAGTAGCGGTTTCATGTTCTGCTAATCTACAAAAAATGTTGATTGAACTACGAATACATAAAAATGCCGGCAGCCAATATTGTATCAAAACCGGCCAATAATCAAACGGTTTTGAATCTATAATAATTATTTCTTTGTACACTATGACCATGCAAGTGAGAACCATCAAAATACATCCCGTAGACAATGTACAGGTGGCATTGACCGATCTGAAAAACGGGGAAAGCATCGATACAGGCTCAGGCACTATTACGCTCTTAAACGATATCCCGGCCAAACATAAATTCGCCCTCACCGATCTAAAGCAGGATGCCGATGTGATCATGTACGGTGTGCTGGTAGGCAAAACGCTTACGGCCATTAAAAAAGGCGATATCATTTCCACCAAAAACGTACGGCATGCTTCCAACAGCTATACGGTAAAAGAAAGAAAAACAAGCTGGCAGGTGCCCGATGTTTCGGCCTGGCGCAACAAAACCTTTATGGGGTATCATCGCGCCGACGGCTCGGTGGGTACGGCCAATTACTGGCTGGTAATTCCACTGGTGTTTTGCGAGAACAAAAATGTACAAACCATACAGGATGCCTTTGCCAAAGAACTGGGTTATCAACCCGATACCAGCATACCGCGTTACCAGGTGAAGGAATTGATAGAATTATATAAAAGTGGAAAAACTATTGAAGATATAACCGCAGCCGATTTGAGTGGAGTAGCCGGCAGGATCAATAACGAAAAACGGCTTTTTCCCAATGTAGACGGTATCAAATTCCTCACCCATGCATTGGGTTGTGGCGGCACCAAAGAGGATGCGCGCGATTTGTGTGGACTGCTGGCCGGTTATATTACCAATGCCAATGTAGCGGGCGCCACTATTCTAAGCCTGGGCTGCCAGAATGCGCAGGTAGAACTGTTGCAAAAAGAAATACAAAAACGCGATGCTAATTTTTCCAAACCACTCGTAATACTCGAACAGCAAAAAGTGGGCAATGAATCGGAGTTGTTGGAAAAGGCCATAAAAGAAACATTTACCGGTTTGGTAAAAGCCAACCAACAAACACGCCATCCGGCGCCGCTGAGCAAACTATGTATTGGTCTGGAATGTGGCGGATCCGATGGATTCTCCGGTATTTCGGCCAACCCGGCATTGGGCTATGCAGCCGATTTGCTGGTGGCTTTAGGGGGATCGGTGATCTTATCCGAGTTCCCCGAGCTGTGTGGTGTGGAACAGGAATTGAGTGATCGTTGTGTGAACGAAGAAATTGCCGCAAAGTTCGTGAGACTAATGGCGGATTATAATGCCAAAGCTACCGCAATTGGCTCGGGTTTCGATTCCAATCCATCTGCGGGCAATATAAAAGACGGGTTGATCACCGATGCCATCAAGTCGGCCGGCGCCGCGCGTAAGGGCGGTACTTCACCGGTGACGGATGTATTGGATTATCCTGAAAAAGTTACCCAGCCCGGCTTAAATCTTTTATGCACGCCGGGCAGTGATATTGAAAGTACAACAGCCGAGGTAGGCTCCGGCGCCAACATAGTAGTATTTACCACCGGGCTGGGAACGCCTACAGGCAACCCCATTGCGCCTGTTTTAAAAGTGTCTACCAGTACCCGCTTATATAATAAGATGCGGGATATCATCGATATCGATGCGGGTACTATTATAAGTGGAGGAGAAACCATTCAGCAAGCCGGCGAGCGTATTTTGGATTATGTGATGAAGGTAGCAAGCGGGGAGTTGCAGGCGAAGGCTGTAGCCGGACAGCATGATGATTTTATTCCGTGGAAACGTGGATTGTCTTTATAGGTCGTTGCCCTTGCAAACGCCGCCCCGTTTTTTTCGGCCAATAATTTCACCTAATAAAAAACTTTATCCTATCTTAGCAGTTCTGCATTACCATTTATTCATTAGCCCTGCATAGTTAAAAAAACTTTCTCACGTATCGGTTTATTCCGCTGCACATTACCACACGCCGTTGAAAAACGGTAACATACCAGTATTGCTTTTCTAGTCTTAATTAAACTTTCTAACGATGAAAGAACTATGCTGCTATATGATGAAGCGGGCATTCGCCATGTATTGCCTGCTGCTTTTAACCCTTCCGGTGCCTGCACAGGATAACCTCACCGTAAAAGGTGTGGTGAAATCTGCCACCGGCGAACCATTGCCCCTGGTTACCGTATCGGTAAAAGGAGAAAACAATACGGTCACCACCGACGACCACGGGCGCTATGTTCTACCGTTAAAAAAAGCAAAAGCTACCTTATTATTTACTTATACCGGTTACGCCTCGCAACAACACGATGTAACGGCGCCGGCTACACTGGATATTACCCTGGCAGCTACCCAGGCCAATATGGAATCTATTGTGGTGATAGGCTACGGTACACAAAAGAAAAGAGACCTTACAGGTTCGGTAGCCTCGGTATCTGCCAAAGACATCAATGCCGTGGCCGCCACCAACGTGGTGCAGGCGGTGCAGGGCAGGGTAGCCGGCATGAACATATCGCAGGATGCCTGGAAGCCGGGCGCGGGTTCTACGGTACGTATCCGGGGCAGCCGCTCCATCACAGCCTCCAACGATCCGCTGTACATCATCGACGGTAATCCTATGTCGCGTGGAAATGTAACCATCAACGATATCAACCCTTCCGATATTGAAAGTATTGAAATACTAAAAGATGCTTCGGCCACGGCCATCTATGGTTCCCGCGGCGCCAATGGCGTCATTCTCATCACCACCAAACGCGGCAAGGCGGGCAAAACAACCATATCGTACGATGGATACGAAGGCATACAAAAACCCCTGCGCACCATCGATGTGTGGAATGCCGCAGAGTATGCCGATTATGTGCGCGATGCCTATCGCGCCACAGGCAAGTACACATCACCCACACCCGACCGCCAGCAAGACCAGGACCTGAACCAGTTTAACCAGGACCCTTATGTACTGGAATCGGTATTGATGGGTTACGACGACCAGGGAAATTATGATCCATCGAAAGTAAGAGGCTTCGACTGGATGGATGCGGTAACACAGCAGGGCAGCATACGCAGCCATCAATTATCGGTACGTGGCGGCAACGACAAAACCAAGACCATGATCTCTGCCGGTTATTTTGGTAACAAGGGCCTGATAAAAGGCATGGATTATACACGTTATAATATCCGCGTGAACCTCGATCACAATATCAACGACTGGCTGAAAGTAAGTACCTCTACGGTGTTGACACGCGCCAACGAGCAGGCCGGTTCCAATTTATATGTGCTGGCCAGGCAAACCAATCCGCTGGCCTCACCCTGGAATGCAGATGGTGAATTGGTGCTGAACCCTGGCAATGATCCTTTGGCCCTGAATCCACTACTGGATATTGACGGTATTGTGAACGACAGCCGCAAAGACCGTGTGATCAGCAATACCAACCTGGAAGCAAAGATCGTGGACGGTCTGCGTTTCCGAATGAACTTCGGTTACGATTATCGCACGGCGCGCGATGGCAGCTTTCAAAGCACACGCAGTACAGCCCGTGCAGGTAAAACACCCTGGGCCAGGTATGGCGGTAATTCAGGCACCGACATCATCCTTGAAAACCTGTTGTTCTACGATAAAACATTATGGAACGATCATCGCTTTGGCATCACGCTGCTACAGAGTATTCAAACCAACCGTTTCGAAACCTTTGCTACCGAAGCGCAGGGCCTGCCTTACGAAACACAGGAGTTTTACAACCTCGGCTCTGCCACAGAGATATTGAGCACCAGCAGCCGTTTGGAAAAATGGCAGATGCTGTCGCTGATGGCGCGTATCAATTATGCTTTCAAAGGAAAATACCTGTTAACGCTTACCGGCCGCCGCGATGGATCGTCGGTATTGGCGCAGGGAAGCAAATACCAGTTCTTTCCATCGGCTGCGCTGGCCTGGCGTATCAGCGATGAGCAATTTATGCAGGACCTTTCTTTTGTAAACGAGTTGAAACTGCGCACCAGCTATGGTAAAACAGGGAATGCCGCCATCGGTCCCTATCAAACACAGGGCAGCCTGTCGCTGTTACGCTATGTTTGGGACGAGAACGTGATGATCGGGTATGCACCGGGCACTATGCCGAATCCTTATTTATCATGGGAAACAACTGCGCAGGCCGATGTGGGCCTGGATTTCTCTTTCTTTAACAACCGTATCAGCGGTACCATTGAAGCCTATCATTCCTATACTACCGGTTTGCTGATGCCGCGCAAACTGCCCATTGCATCGGGTTTCCCCGAAGTGCTGACCAATGTGGGCAAAACGCGTAACAAGGGTATAGAGTTGACCCTGTCTACCGTAAACTTCGATACCAAAGGCGGTTTCAGGTGGAATACAACCGTGGTATTTTCCAGGAACAAAGAAGCCATCGTAGAGCTGGTGAATGGTAAGGAGGATGATATAGGCAATAACTGGTTTATTGGCTATCCTGCCTCCAATGTGTTCTACGATCAAAAAGTAATTGGCGTTTGGCAGAACAATACCAAGGATATGGAGGAGATGGCTAAGTTCAATGCCAACGGTCATAATTTCAAACCAGGCACCATCAGGCTGGCCGACAAAAACGGCGATTACAAGATCACCACCGACGACCGCTACCTGCTGGGCAGCCGCCGCCCCGACTGGACAGGTGGTATCACCAATGAATTTGCCTATAAAGGTTTTGATTGCTCCTTCCAGTTTTATGTATCACAGGGCGCCATGGGTATCTTCGACAAAGGCCTGCAGTTGAATGGCCGCCAGAATATGCTGGACATCGATTACTGGACACCCGACAAACCCAGCGATAAATATCCCATGGCCAATGCCGGCTGGCTGGGCCCCGACTATATTTTCGAATCTTACTACCAGGATGTTTCCTACGTGCGTTTGCGTTATGTAACGCTGGGTTACTCGCTGCCTGCCATGGTAAGAAGCAAGTTAAAGACCAGCAGCCTGCGGGTGTATGTATCTGCACAAAATCCCTGGCTGCATTCCAAATTCGATGGACTTGACCCCGAAGGCGCGCAGGGTTTTGAAACACCCAGCACCAAAACATTTATGATTGGCATCAATGCCGCTTTTTAAGGTCTAAAAAATAAAACTATGAACGCTGTCATAAAATATTCACTTGCCGCTTTATTGCTCATCATTGCGGGTTGCAGGCGCTTCCTGGATGAAAAAGTAGTGTCAGATATTTCTTATAGTCATTATAATACACAACAGGGCATCGAGAGTGGCGTAGCTGCCGCTTACAATCCCATCCGTTACCAGTTTGAGAACGAGTTTTGTGCCTCTCTGTACGAGCTGGGTACCGACATGTACTGGGATGGCCGCGATGCTTCCTACAAAACACAATTGAACCGCTATGAAGCCACGCTCAATTCTACCTTTGATCCTATGTATGATTACTGGTCTAACCTGTACAAAGGCATCAACCGCGCCAACACCATTCTGGAAGCATTGGGTAAGATAGGTGATGGCATGCCCGAAGCGCTGAAAAAAATAAGAACAGGAGAAATGGCATTCCTGCGCGCCAATTATTATTTCCAGCTGGTGCAAACATTTGGCAGGGTGCCTCTGGTGGTGGTGCCTGAGTTGGGTGTACGTACCGAATTCAAACGCGCCGCTGTTGCCGATATCTATAATCAGATCATCACCGATCTGGCATTGGCCACCACCAACCTGCCGGCTACACAAACCGATTATGGCCGCGCCACACAGGGCGCTGCCTGGCATGCGCTGGCGCTGGTATATTTAACGCGGGGCAGCGCGGTAAACGATCAACGCGGACAAAAGGCCACCGATATAGACAGCGCCGCCTATTATGCCGACCAGGTGATCAACAGCAACCGCTACAAACTGGTAGCCGATTTTAAAGACCTGTGGGATATCAACAACCAAAAGAATTCCGAAGTGATCTTTGCCGCCCAGTTCTCCAAAACACAGTTGTACAACAACAACAGCGGCAACCGCCTGCATTTGTTTTGGGGCATGACCTATGATCTGAAACCGGGTATGACACGTACTACGGAGTATGGCCGCCCCTGGAACCGTCTTCGTCCTACGAACTTTACGATCCTGCAGTTGTATGATCGCAGGAACGATTCGCGTTTTTATAAAACCTATCAATCGTACTGGCTATGTAATAATGCCGCCAGCATTCCCAAATGGGAAAAGGTGGGCGCCTTTACACCTCCGGCTGAACTGGCCGGTAAACCAAAGTTTGCCTTTGGCGATACTTCTATTTGGGTGACCGTTGAACAATGGCCTGCCGGTACCAAACTGGATTCCCTCTATGCTTCGCGGCCTTATTATTATATGCCGATGAACCGGCAGGATAATGCCAACTTTTTTGTATTGCGCAAACACCTCGATCCTACCAGGCCGGGTTTCAACGACGAGATCGGTTTTAGGGACGGCGTTTTGTACCGCCTGGCCGAAACCTACCTGATAGCCGCAGAAGCCTATGGCCGCAAGGGCGATTTTGCAACCGCCGCTGAAAGGTTGAATGAAGTAAGAAAAAGAGCTGCCTATAAAGATGGCGAAATGAAGCCCAAGGACTACTGGTTGATAGAAGGTGGTGATTATGCAGACCGCACCACCAGCACCGAATCGTTGATGACCGTTACTGCCGGTGATCTGGCGGCCCTGCCCTCCTTTGTGGAATTCATGCTCGATGAAAGAGGCCGTGAACTGAATGGCGAACAAAAACGCTGGTTCGATTTAACGCGTACCGAATTGCTGGTAGACCGGGTAAAAAAACACAATACCGGCGGCGCCAACAATGTGCGGCCTCATCATAAATTCCGGCCCATTCCGCAGAATCATATCGACAGGCTCGATCCCGTGGGCCCGATTGAAGAAGAGCAGAATGAAGGATATTATTAAAATTAAAATTTGCACTTATACATGACCAGGAACCTACCAACTTTGTTGTTGATTATTTGCGGCGCGCTTGGCGCCTGCACATTGCATGCGCAAAAAGCAAAACCCGGCCTGCCTGTGTTGCCGGTAGGTGAGGATGCTTACCTGCAATGGGACAAATTGTATATGCAACGCCTGGGTGCGCGCACGTATATGCGCAGCACCTACGACAGAACGGGTGGTAATGAATCGGCCGATGCCAGCCACTTTTTGTATGTAAAGGAAGAAGACAAAAACTTTACCCTCGATATTGCCGGCAAAGGGGTGGTGTATTTTATTCGTACCAACCACTGGCATGGCAGTCCCTGGCATTATATGGTGGATGGTAAAGACAACATTGTACAGGAAACCGGCACCAGCGATCCGGTGAATGCCAAGAAGACCATCAAATCATCGGAGTTTATTCCATCCAAACCATTCCCGCAACCGCTGGCATGGACCTGGGCCACCACCAAGGGCGCCGACCTGGTATGGACGCCGCTGCCTTTTGAAAAATCATTTCAACTGGCATATTCCCGTACACGGTATGGTACCGGTTATTATATATACCAGTTGTATGCCAACCCCGAACAATTGTCAAAGCCTATCAAAAGCTGGGACATCAACAGGGCGCCCGACCCAAAACTGATCAGTCTGCTGAACAGCGCGGGTAGCGATATTGCACCAAAGAATATAAAGAAGATGACCGGTAAACTTTCCTCACCGGTCACCATCAAAGCATCCAATTCGGTCATTCGTGCGTTTAAATTATCGCTGCCGATGGATAAGGCGATGGACCTGGAGCGCCTGCGTTTGAAAATAACCTGGGATAACAGATCGGCGCCTTCGGTAGATGCACCGCTTTGTTTGTTCTTTGGCGCCGGCACCTTTTACAACCGCAGCAATAAGGAATATCTTGTAAAAGGATTGCCCATTAATGTGCGATTTGATTCGGCCAATAACAAAGTTGAACTGGCCTGTTATTATCCCATGCCTTTCTTCAGCTCGGCACGTATTGAATTAACCGGTGGGGATGCTCCTGTTGATTATGAAATTCGTTACGAGTCCAATAAATTGCCTGCACAGCTCAGTTCTTATTTTCATGCTACCTACCAGGATTTTCCAACACCCGAACCTGGTAACGACCTGGTGGTGCTGGATACGCGTGGTACAGAAGGACAACAGCAATGGAGCGGCAGCTTTGCCGGTATGTCGTTTATATTTTCACACGATGGTTATTTGGGTACGCTCGAAGGCGATCCACGTTTCTTTTTCGACGATAGCCAAACACCACAGGCTTATGGTACCGGTACCGAAGAGTGGGGCGGTGGCGGCGACTACTGGGGCGGGCAAAACATGACTTTACCCCTGGCCGGTCACCCATTGGGTGCGCCCAATAAAAAAGAGGCAAAGCATGAAAAAGACCTGATCCAATCGGCTTACCGCTTTTTATGGGCCGATGCCATGCCATTTGGTCATCGTGCCGTTATAAGGCTTGAGCATGGCGGAGAAAACCTGAGTACCGAACATTATGAAACCGTTGCTTATTGGTATGGCCTGCCCGGCGCCTCTTTGGTAAAAACCGATTCCATCGATATCGGGAATATGGCCAGTGAACAGCAGCACAAATACCATTCGCCCCAGGCATCGGAGGTAGAAAGCATAACCAGCCGTTACGAATGGGGTATCGATAGCTTTCCGAAAAAAATATGGGGTGGTGATGCCCACAGGGTAAAGGAATATGAGCAAAGAGCAGGCAAAGAAGTTTTTCCCGCGCAAACCAAAGACGGCCGTTATACAAAAGGCAGTTCGGAGTTTACCGTGGCCCTGCATCCCAACAACCTGGGCGCCTTGTTGCGCCGCACGCTCGATTACAGTTTCCCCAACCAGCGCGCCGAAGTATATGTGTCGGCCGATGGCGGTAAATGGGAACATGCTGGCACCTGGTACCTGGCCGGTTCCAATACCTGTGTGTATTCCGATCCGCGTGGGGAGTTAGATAAAAGAAAGATCGTGGTGCAAACCAGCAACCGCCGCCTGCGCGATGACGAGTTCCTGGTACCCGCACGTTTAACAAAGGGCAAATCATCTATTAGAATACGATGCACATTTGTTCCGCAGGATACTGAGTTGCATCCAGGCCAGCCCTTCCCCAAAGAAGGTGCATGGAGTGAATTAAATTATGATGTATACAGCTATGTGCTGCCTGAGTTTATGATCAAAAAGTAGTTACTTTGGCACATGAGATGGATCATTTGGTTTTTCGCAGCGTTTTATTGTTTTGCGCAACCTGTTTCGGCACAACAAACATTTACCAATCCCCTGTTGCCTTCAGGCGCCGATCCCTGGTGTGTGTATAAAGATGGCTTTTATTATTACACGCATACCACCGGACATAATATCACGCTTTGGAAAACCAATAACATCGGCCTGCTGGCCAGTGCCGAAAAAAAAGTGGTGTTTACACCGCCGCGCGGCACCGAATACAGCAAGGAGCTATGGGCGCCCGAGATCCATTTCCTGCAGGGCAAATGGTATATTTATTTTGCAGCCGACAGCGGCGACAATAAAGACCATCGCATGTATGTGCTGGAAAATGCATCGCCCGATCCCTTGCAGGGGCAGTTTATCTATAAAGGAAAACTCACCACACCGCAAGACAAATGGAGCATCGATGGCACTGTATTCGAACACCGCAAAAAACTGTACTTCTTATGGAGTGGCTGGGAAGGTGACGTAAACGGACAGCAGAATATTTATATCGCGCGCATGAAAGATCCATGGACCGTTGTTGGTGACCGCGTATTGTTGTCGGCGCCAGAAAAAGATTGGGAAACCCATGGCGATCTCGGCAAGGGCAATGATGTACGGCATGTAAATGTGAACGAAGGCCCGCAGATACTAAAACATGGCAACAAACTGTTTTTGATTTACAGCGCCAGCGGCTGCTGGACCGATCATTATTCGCTGGGAATGTTAACGGCCGGTAACAAGGCCGATATCATGAATCCCAACAGCTGGAAAAAATCGCCGCAGCCTGTATTCCAGGGTTCGCCCACCAACAGCGTATTTGCGCCCGGTCATAACAGCTTTTTTAAATCGCCCGATGGCAAGGAAGATTGGATCTTATATCATGCCAACAGCGATCCCGGCAAGGGTTGCGGCCGGTTCAGGTCGCCCCGGGCGCAAAAGTTTACCTGGAACAAAGACGGCACACCCAATTTTGGCGAGCCGGTAAAAGCAGGAACACCATTGAATATACCATCCGGTAAAAAAATCTACCAGGTGCCTTTATATAAATGATCACCTTTTTTGTATTGGATGGGTTTTAAAGGAATGAACAAACCCTGCGTTTCTTTTAGCCAGTTCCATAATTCTGTATTCAGTTGTTTGGCCAGTTCCTGGTATTCGGGCTGCCTGATTAAATTATTTACTTCATAGGGATCTTTTTGCAGATCGTATAACTGGTCGATATCCCATACGCCCTGGCTGCGAATAAACTTGTAGCGGTCGGTACGAACGGCAAACTGTGTAGGCGTTTGCGGAAATGCATTTTCCCAGTAATACTCATAAAACACTTTGTCGCGCCAGGCTACCTGTTTGTTTTGTAACAAGGGTATAAATGAGTGGCCCTGCATTTGCGCAGGCTTTTTTACACCCGCCAGCTCTAATATACTGGGAGCAATATCTACGTTCAGCACCATTTGTTGAACTTTCGTTTTTGGCTGAATCAAAGCCGGGCAACGAGCTATTAATGGAACCCGCATGGATGCTTCGAAGGCAGTACGTTTATCAATAAGACCATGCTCGCCAAATGCAAAACCATTATCCCCCATATAAATCACCAGGGTTTCTTTATCGAGGTTGTTTTGCTCCAGGAATTCCAGCACACGGCCCACACTATTGTCTACGCCCATCAGCGTTTCGAGGTAGTCCTGGTAAAAACTGTCAAAATCTGTTTGACCATGGTATAAATAATCAACACCATGCCAGCTATAGCGCTGCTCTCTTACCCAGCGGGGAATGTCCTGGTAGTTGAAGGTATAGCCGCTGGCATCGGCACGTTTTCCTTTGGTAAATGTTTTGCTATTGGGACCCGCGGTAGCAAACATCGATACAGGGTATTGTATCTGTATATCCTTGTAACGGCCCCTGTCCCTTTTAGCCGCATGAAATTCGGAGTGTACGGCCTTGTGAGACAGGTACAGGAAAAAAGGTTTGTTTTTGTCCCTGTTTTTCAACCAGTCGATGGCCAGATCGGTTAAAACATCGGTGACATAACTGCTGTCGCTGTATTGCACATGTTTGCCGTTGATGTTCAGGCGCGGGTTGAAATACTGCCCCTGCCCTCTGAAACTCACCCAATGGTTAAAACCCGGCCGCGGGTCATCGTTATCACCACCCATATGCCATTTGCCAAAAAACGAGGTCAGGTAACCCGCCTTTTGCAGGTATTGTGTAAAGAAGATAAGGTTGGTGGGCGCCGGTGCATCGTTATCTACCACTGTATGCGTATGTGCGTATTGACCGGTTAAGATGGAAGCACGGCTGGGCGAACAAAGCGAGGTGGTTACAAATGCATTCTCGAAGTGTACACCTTCATTGGCAATTTTATCGAGATTGGGCGTTTGCAAACCTGGTATGGCTCCGGTAAAACCCATGGCATCATACCGGTGATCATCTGAAAGAATAAAGATGATATTTCTTGGTTTCACCGCTGCTTTTTGCTGGGCATGCACAAGCAGGGGCAATAAAAGAATAAACACAATACATTTCATCGTACATACAGGTTGAATGATTAATCGATCGTTGCTGCTTTGCGTACGCCTTTACCTGTTCTGCTGGTGAGATCATCTCCCAACTCTTCCCTGGCTTCTTCGGCATATTGCAATATTTGTTTCACCACTTCCGGGTACTGGTGTTGTACGTCATACACCGTTCCGGGATCGTGAATGAGATCGTACAAAGCCATGGGAACCTCTACGGTGTTCAGCTTGCCCTGTTGCCCATCCTTACCCATACGGGCATTGATATTGGTTCGCGATGTATGTGGTAATACCAGTTCCCAGTGTTTATAGCGGATCAGCTTCAGGCTGTTTTGATTATAATATACAAACAGCAGTTTCCTGGGTGTTTGTTTTTCCTTTCCGGTAAGCAGGGGCAGAAAATTCAATCCATCTATTTTGTTTTTGGGTAAGGGTGCATTGGCTGCTGCTGCTACTGTGGGTAAGATATCCATGTTGGTCAACAGTTGGCTGCATATACTGCCGGCTTCTACTTTGCCGGGCCAGCGAATGATGCAGGGCACGCGTGTGCCGCCGTCGAAGGCGGTGCCTTTGCTTTCGCGCAGGCCGCCCGATGAACCTGCATGATTACCAAATGTGATCCATGGCCCATTATCGCTGGTTACTATCAGCAAGGTGTTTTTAGCAATCCCTGCTTTTTCAAGCGCATCCATCACCCTGCCTACCGACCAGTCTATTTCGCTGATCACATCGCCAAACAGCCCGGCTTCGGTTTTTCCTTTGAATTTATCCGATGCGGCTATGGGTATATGTGGCATGGGATGCGCCAGGTATAAAAAGAAGGGATGTTTTTTATGGGTGTCGATAAACTGTTCTGCTTTTTGCGTTAACAGGGTTGTCAGTTTGGCCTGATCGTCCATAGTGGATATAATGTCTACCGTTTTATCTCCTTCAATCAATGGCAGTGGGGGATGTTTGATCCTGTTGTTTGAACTGTCGGTGACCGGCCGTCCCTGGTGATCTACCGGCCACATATCGTTTGAATAGGGAAGTCCGAAAAAGCTGTCGAAACCATAATGCGTGGGCAGGTAAGGGGCTTTGGCGCCCAAATGCCATTTACCCAGCATGCCGGTGGCATAACCTGCTTTTTTCAACAGGCTGGCAATGGTTTCTTCAGAAGGGTTCAGGGCTTTTTTGCTCCATGGCATCAGTGCACCGCCTCCCATATCTATACGGCTGGGATAACAGCCTGTGAGCAGGGCAGCCCTCGACGGACTGCATACAGCCTGTGCTGCATGAAAATGCGTAAAGCGCATACCTTCCCGCGCAAGGCGGTTGAAATTAGGGGTAAAATAGCCCGTAGCGCCATAGGGTTCTATATCGCCATAACCCATATCGTCCATGTTGATGATAACGATGTTGGGACGCTGTGCCAGGGACGTGCCGGCTGTTGCCAGTAACCATAAAAAGAAAACAACTTGCTTCATGTAAATGTTATTGATCGGCTGGTTCTGCTACTTTATGTTTCCATCCTAAAGGTACATCGGTCCCTTAGAAAACACGGTGGCATCTGAATTTTTGATTTTTCCCACCGTTTTGATTTGTATGCCTTCAGAGATGCTGGCAGTGTAACATATTCAAAAAGCTCTTCGTATCTTACGGGTCGCCATAAAAAACTACGCGGGGCATAACAGCATGGGTAGTGTGGTGTTGGTTTTATGGCTGCCTGAAAACGGATCGCAACAAAAGCCTCGCTAACGATCGTTACCAATATTCTATCAGAAATAGCCAATTCGCGCCTAGGAATTACCCCCTGCAACCCATTCCTTTGCACAACAATCCACGCATATGAGTGTAACAACATCTATCCATGAGGCTAATGCCGCAGACGTGAGCAAAGCCGTTGAGAAAGCCCATGAGGCCTTCGCCTTGTACAAAACAACCAGCCCGGCGCAACGGGTGGCCTTCCTGAAAAAGATTGCAGAAGAGATCACCGCCATCGGCGATTCGCTGATTACCATCACCCAACAGGAGACCAAACTGCCCGAAGCCAGGCTCAAAGGCGAAAGAACACGTACAACCAATCAAATTCAATTATTTGCCGACCTGGTACAGGAAGGATCCTGGGTACGCGCCATCATCGATACCGGCAACCCGGAAAGACAGCCGCTTCCCAAACCCGACATCAGGCAAATGCAAATGCCGCTGGGTGTGGTTGGCGTTTTTGGCGCCTCCAATTTTCCCTATGCATTTTCTGTAGCCGGTGGCGACACCATTGCCGCACTGGCAGCAGGCTGTCCCGTAGTATATAAGGCACATCCCGGCCACCCCGCTACCAGCGACCTGGTGGCGCAGGCCATCATCAAAGCCGCCAAAGCCGCGGGCATGCCCGATGGCGTATTCAGCATGGTACAGGGTGGGGTAGAAACAGGACAGGCCCTGGTAAACCATCCGCTGGTAAAAGCCATTGCTTTCACCGGTTCGTTCAGGGGTGGTAAAGCGCTGTATGACGCTGCGGCCAAAAGAGAAGAACCCATTCCCGTATACGCCGAAATGGGCAGTGTAAACCCCGTGTTTGTTTTGCCCGGTATACTGCAGGAAAAAGGTAAGGCTGTGGCCGAATCGCTGGCCGCCAGCAACCGGCTGGGCGCAGGCCAGTTTTGTACCAACCCGGGTATCGTAGTGCTGGAAAAGTCCGCTACCGCCGATGCCTTCCTGGAAGCCTATGCGGCCAGCCACAAAGCCGCTGCCGGCGAACAGATGTTAACCGATACCATCTACAACCAGTATAACCAGTCACTGCAAAAGCTGAACGATATCAGCGATCTTAAAATGATTGCCTGTGGCGTTCAGGGGAATGGAAATTCCACGGCCGTGCCCCATACTTTTGTAGTAGATGGAAAGACTTTTTTGCAGCAGCCGCATTTGCAGGAAGAAGTATTTGGACCCGCCTCTATTCACGTGCTGGCCGATAACAAAGAACAGTTGTTGGAGATTGCCCAGGCATTACAGGGACAGATCACTGCCAGCGTATGGGCTGTAGACAGCGACTGGAATGTGTATGCATCGCTGCTGACTGTATTGCAGGAAAAGGCCGGACGTGTGATCATCAATGGTGTGCCCACAGGCGTGGAAGTTGGTCATGCCATGGTACATGGAGGGCCTTACCCTGCTACTACCGATAGCAAAACCACCAGTGTGGGATCGCAGGCTATTTACCGTTTTACACGCCCGGTTTGTTTCCAGGATTTTCCCGGGGTATTGTTACCCGCCGAGTTGAAAAACGAAAATGCCAGTGGCATACTGCGTATGGTGAATGGCGGTTATACAAGGGAAGATGTTTAAAATGAAGTAAGAAGTAGGAGGTAAGAAGTATGATATTCTGTATTTTCCTACTTCCTACTTCTTACCTCCTACCTCCTACATCATTCTCCGTAAACTATACATAAATGAAACTATACAAAACAACCAAAGGAATTCTCGTTCAGCACAACGATGCATATTGCCTCATTCACCAGGACTGGGATACACTCATCAACCGCGATGACCTGTACAATTACCTGGTAAAAATTTTTCCCAACGAAAAATCGCTCACTGCCGATGAAGCGCAGGAATGGATTGAACAGCACCTGCTGCCGCCCATTGGCACACAGGAAGTATGGGCCGCCGGTGTAACCTATCTCAAAAGCCGCGATGCCCGCATGGAAGAATCCAAAGACTCCGGCGGGGCCGACTGCTACCAGCGTGTATACGAAGCCGACAGACCCGAACTGTTTTTTAAATCACTGCCCCACCGCGTGGTAGGCCACAAACAAAAAGTGAACATCCGTAAGGACTCTACCTGGAATGTTCCCGAGCCGGAACTGGCGCTCTACATCAATGCTTCGGGCACCATACAGGCCTATACGATCGGTAACGATATGAGCTCGCGCAGTATAGAAGGTGAAAATCCCTTATACCTGCCACAGGCCAAGGTGTATGAAAAAAGCGCGGGATTGGGTCCCTGTTTGTATGTAAGCGAACAACCCATATCGCCCGAAACAGGCATTCATATGGCTATTCATCGTAATGGCTCAAAAATGTATGAAGGCAGCACTACCGTCAGCCGCATGAAACGCGCGCTGCCCGAGCTGGTGGGCTTCCTGTATAAAGAAATGGAATTTGAGTCGGGCTGTTTTTTAATGACCGGCACCTGCCTGGTACCGCCCACTGATTTTACGCTGCAACCCGGCGACCGCATCGATATCAGCATCGATGGAATTGGTACGCTGGTAAATACAGTAGCTGTAAAATGAAGTAGGAGGTAGGAGGTAGGAAGAAAGAGGAGGTCCTGTATTATCATACCTCCTACTTCCTACCTCCTACCTCCTGCCTCATTTTCACGCTGTTTGCACCAACCCTTCGGCCACATACGCCTTCATATACTGCAACGGCGTTTTATTCAACATAGCCTTAAAATGCCGGTTGAAATTACTCAGGTTATTAAACCCACATTCGTAACAGATCTGCGCCACACTCATTTTGTTTTCAATCAGCAGTTTGCAGGCATAGCCGATTCGTACTTCCAGCAAAAACTGCCAATAGGTTTTTAATGTACGTGTTTTAAAGTACCGGCAAAACGAATGGGGGCTTAAATTGGCAGCCGCCGCCACATCTTTGATATGAATGGGATTGTGAAAATTGTTGAAGGTATACGTGTATATCAAATTTATACGATCGGTATTTGTATGATCGTAAGAAGTGGTAAAGCCCTGGCTCGATAAAAGTGTATAGTCTTTTGAAGTGGCCACCAGTTGCAGCATATTCAACAACAATTCTATACGATGCACATCACCCGCCTTCAGCATCTGTTCCATTTTGTCAGACACGATGGTCTTGGTGGGCCCGGTGATCTTCACGCCGCGTTTGGCCAGCTCCAGCAGCGAACGTATCGATTTCATTTCGGGCAACTGTAAAAAGGGGCCGCCCCAGAAATCTTCCCTGAAATGAATGGCGATGGCCTCTACATGTATACCCGGCTCGCCCTGGAAATAAATGGCATCGCTGCGCCAGATATGCGGCAGGTTGGAGCCCAGCAGCACCAGGTCGCCATCGTCGAATTTCTCCATGCTGTCGCCCACCAGCCTGATGCCCTCGCCCTTGCGAATGAGGGTAAGCTCAATTTCGGGGTGAAAATGCCAGTGGTTGTACAGGAAGGGCAACACATCCTCCCGCACACTGAACGAATAATTATACCCTGTGTCTACTTTGCGAAGAATCGGTTTCATAAATGAAGTATGAAGTAGGATGTAGGATGTATGAATACAAAGGTAATTTCCTACCTCTTACTTCTTGCTTCCTACTTCCTTTCTATGCCAATATAATATCAAAATTGGCCAATTGTGTGAAATTTTCAATGGGTTTTCATTAATTACTTTGAAAAAAATACCAGAATTGGGCTGTCTGGTAAGATCCATCAGTCTTAAAACTGCGCGCGCATATGAAAGAAAACAAAGGACGCCGGTCGTTCCTGAAGAACTTTACTGTTGGAGGAATAGGAATAGCTGTTGCACCGGTATCGTTGTCTGCACAGGAGCATACGAATGTTAAACCACCTCAAACCGGCAACCCATCCGGCGCCATCCGCCAGCCGGCAGAAAAAAGAAGCTACAACCAATCATATACGGGCGAACACCTTAGCCGCATAGCCTTCCCCATCGGTGGCCTGGGTGCGGGCATGTTTTGCCTCGAAGGCACCGGCGCCATCTCGCATATGTCGCTTTGGGGCCGGCCCGACCTCTTTCACGAACCGGCTGTTTTTGCGGCCATTGCCGTAAAGGGCGTCACCAATGGCGCCAAGGTGATAGAAGGTCAGGTGCCTGAATGGAAAATGCTCAAAGCCGATAATTATGGCGGCGGCGGAGCGGGCGCCACCTACGGTTTACCGCGTTTTAACGAGGCCCGTTTTACGGCGCGTTTTCCCTATGCCACCATCGATTATACCGACAGCGATATACCGTTGGCCGTTCAACTCACCGGCTGGAGCCCGTTTATTCCCACCGATGCCGATAACAGCAGCCTGCCCGTGGGCGCCCTCGAATACAAGTTCACCAACAACGGCAGCCAGGCGGCCGAGGCCGTATTCTCTTATAATGCCAAACATTTTGTAGGCCGCCAGGGCGGCGGCAAAAGATCGATACGTGCCCTCGACAAAGGATTTGTCATGTTCCAGGAAGGAACAACCGACAAACCATTCATGCGCGGTGAGTTTGCCATTTACAGCAACGAACCCGGCACGCTGGTAGATCATTGCTGGTTCCGCGGCGGATGGTGGGACCCCGTGACCATGGTATGGAATACCATCAGGGATGTAAAAACAAAAACCCATGCGCCTGTGGAAGAGGGCGCACCCGGCGCATCGTTGTTTGTACCTTTCACTTTACAACCCGGCCAGTCGAAAACCATTCGCATCATGATGGCCTGGTATATGCCCGACACCGATCTGCGCGCCGGACCCGATGCACCTGCCGACGAAGATGCTTGCGCCGACGCTCATATTACTGGTTTGGAAAAACTGGTCCCTAATCCATCGCGTTTTCACAAACCCTGGTACAGCAGTAAGTTCACAACCATTGAAGAAGTGGCGCGTTACTGGCAATCAAACTACGATGACCTGCATAAAAAAAGCAGCCTTTTTAAAGATGCTTTTTATGCAAGCTCTTTACCGGCCGAAGTGACCGAGGCTATAGCTGCCAACCTCAGCATATTAAAATCGCCTACCGTGCTGCGCCAGTTCGATGGGCGCTTATGGAACTGGGAAGGCGTGCATCCACACGATGGATGTTGTAATGGCAGTTGCACCCATGTTTGGAACTATGCCCAGGCCGTGGCGCATTTGTTTCCCGCACTGGAAAGAAGTTTACGCCACACCGAGTTTTGCGAAAACCAGAACAAAGAAGGCCACCAGGGTTTCCGCGCCAGCCTGCCCATCAGGCCTGTTAAACACGATTTTCATGCAGCATCCGACGGACAACTGGGCGGTATCATGAAAGTATACCGCGAGTGGCGCATCAGCGGCAACAACGAATGGCTGGCGAAAATGTATCCCCTGGTGAAAAAAAGCATGGACTATTGCATCGCCACCTGGGACCCCGCCGGAAAAGGCATTATAGAGGAGCCGCATCACAATACCTATGATATTGAATTCTGGGGACCCAATGGTATGTGCACCAGTTTTTACCTGGGCGCATTGATGGCCATACAGGAAATGGGAAAGTTTTTGAAGAAGGATGTATCGAACTATAAAAAACTCTATACCAGCGGTAAAAAATACATGGAAGAAGAGCTGTACGACGGAGAATATTTCTTCCAAAAAATTCAATGGACCGGTTTAAAAGCCCCCAACCCCGTAGAGGCCCAATCGTTCCATACTTCCTACTCCGAAGAAGCGCTGGAGGTATTGAAGAAGGAAGGGCCCAAATACCAGTATGGTAAGGGCTGTTTGAGCGATGGTGTACTGGGTGGATGGATAGCACGTGTTTGCGGACTGAACGATCCGGTAGATACATCGAAGATAAAAAGCCACCTGGTGGCCGTACATAAATACAACCTGAAAAACGACCTCAGTGATCATGCCAATCCGCAACGGCCTACCTATGCCATGGGGCACGAAGGTGGCTTGCTGTTGTGCACCTGGCCAAAGGGCGGCAAACTCTCCCTGCCCTTTGTATACAGCGATGAAGTATGGACAGGCATCGAGTACCAGGTAGCTGCGCACCTGATGTTATTGGGTGAAACCGAAAAGGCGCTGGAGATTGTAAGGGCCTGCCGCGACCGCTACGATGGACGCAGACGCAATCCTTTCAACGAATTTGAATGCGGCAGCTGGTATGGCCGTGCCCTGTCGAGTTATGGCATGTTGCAGGGGCTCACCGGCCTCCGATACGATGCCGTAGACAAAACTTTGCACATCGATTCGAAAATAGGCGACTTCACCAGTTTTCTGAGCACCGAAACCGGTTTTGGCACCGTGGAGTTCAAACAGGGAAAACCGGTGGTGAAAGCGGTATACGGCTCAATTCCGGTAAAACGTTTTATGATAAATGGAAAACAAATAAAAGCATAATGCAGGTATACCTGGTAGGTGGATTTTTAGGCAGTGGTAAAACAACGGCTATTCAACAGGCATGCACGATGTTGATGCGCAAAGGCGAAAGCGTGGGTGTGATCACCAACGACCAGGGGCAGCAACTGGTAGACAGCGGTTTTATTGCCGGTTTTAATATACCCGTAGAAGAAGTGGTGAATGGCTGTTTCTGCTGCAACTACAGCGATTTTGAAAAACGAATGGCTACCCTGCAGCAGGCGCATCAGCCATCGGTGATCTTTGCCGAATCGGTGGGCAGTTGCACCGATCTGGCGGCCACCGTAGCCAACCCCTTGAAGCAGTTTCACCCGCATATAAAAACCGTGATCACAGTTTTTGCCGATGCGGCGGTGTTGCCTGCTTTATTAAACGGGTCGCGCATATTGCATCAGCAGGTAAGTTATATTTATAAAAAGCAGCTGGACGAAGCCGATGTGCTGGTGATCAACAAAACCGACCTGTTGAACGCCGAACAACTGGAGGAAGTGATGCAGTTGGTAAATACCCGTTTTGCCGGTAAGGTGGTGTTGTGCCAAAATTCATTGCAACTGGATGATGTGCGCCGCTGGCTCACCATCCTGAATAATTTTCAGTCGCCCGCCCGGCGCAAAACCCTGGAAATAGATTACGATGAATACGGCGCCGGCGAAGCACAACTTGCCTGGCTGGATGCTGCGCTGGAGATCGTTTCGCCCGGCAACCATGCGGTGGGCACCGCCCTTGACCTGATCAATAAAATAGGTATGGCCATCAACAGGTATCAATGGCCGGTAGGGCATTTGAAGTTTTTCCTGGATGACGGGCGCCGCCAGCGTAAAATAAGTTTTACCTTAATGAACAGTCCCTCGCTGCATGCCGAACCGGGCAACGATACCGGCAGCGTACGCCTGCTGATCAATGCCAGGGTGCAAACCGAACCGCAGGCATTGCAGAAACTGATCAGGGAAATGATCAATAAGGTACAATCAGAAACGGATTGTACCATTATCGAAGGTGAATCGGCCGCTTTTCAACCCGGATTCCCCAAACCCGAGCATCGTATTACCGTGCCTTAAAAACAAATGTTGGCCAATGAAAATTTTGCCCCATACATTAGTGGCTATACGGTACCGCCTACGTAACCTGGATGGCCATGTATTGGAATCGATCCTGGACAAGGGACCGGTGCACTATATCCATGGTTCGGGCGCAGTGATGCCGTCGCTGGATGATGCCATACTGGGCATGCAACCCGGGGAAACGAAAACGCTACTGGTATCTGATAATGCCGACCAGTTTTTTGTAGACGTTGTGATTGATGCCGTGCGGACCGCCACGGAACAGGAAATAAAAAACAACGATTTTTTAAACCGGTATCCCGATGAACATTGCGGTCCCGATTGTATTTGTTAAACCCATGTAAGGAAATAAATTCATTAACCTGTCTTACCACAGGTAATGCCGACTAACGAAAAATAATAATTATCATGAAAAAACTTCTCATTGCTGTTTGTTGCTTGCTAACAATTAACGGATTTGCCCAATCGAAATTTAATGGGCTGGATATGAACCTGGGTAACCTGTCGAGATTGTCAGATGCAAAAACCCGTTCTATCAGTCCTGAGAATTTTACCGGCGAAAAAGGCAAAGGCGCCCTGGCCGATCCCAAAACCGACAAAGGCAAACGCAATGTAGCCAATGCAGCCAACGAGGCCCGCGACCTGGGCAAGGGCTGGAAAGTAAATCCCTTTATTATCATCAACTCGGGTGAAACATTCACCATTGCCGAAATGGAAGGTCCCGGCGCCGTACAGCATATCTGGATGACGCCCACCGGCAACTGGCGTTTCTCCATCATCCGTATTTATTATGACGATGAAAAAACACCTTCAGTAGAAAGTCCGCTCGGTCCCTTCTTTGGCATGGGCTGGAACACCTACGCTCCTATGAATTCGCTGGCCATGACCGTAAATCCCGGCAGCGCTTTCAACTCGTACTGGAAAATGCCTTTCCGCAAAAAATGTAAGATCACCATCGAAAATATCAACCCCACCGAATCGATGCGCCTTTATTACCAGGTAGATTATGTGCTCACCGAAGTTGGCGAAGATGAAGCCTATTTCCACGCACAATACCGCCGTTCACGTTCTACCAAAGGCGCCCTGCATACCATATTGGATGGTGTAAAAGGCAAAGGTCATTATGTAGGCACTTACATGGCCGTTGGTGTTAACAACAATGGCTGGTGGGGCGAAGGCGAGATCAAATTCTTTATGGATGGCGATAAAGAGAACGCTACCATCGTAGGCACCGGTACCGAAGATTATTTCTGCGGTTCCTACAACTTCGAGAATAAAGAAACCCGCCAGTACCAGGAATATTCCACTGCCTATGCCGGTTTGCACCAGGTAATACGTCCCGATGGTGTGTACCGTTCTCAACAACGTTTTGGTATGTACCGCTGGCATATACAGGATCCCATTCGTTTCGATTCCGATCTGAAAGTGACCATCCAGGACCTGGGCTGGCGTCATGGAGGCCGGTACCTGCCCCAGCAATCAGATATCACTACCGTGGCATACTGGTACCAGCGCGAGCCGCATGCTGCCTTCCCCAAACTGCCATCGGCAGATGAGCTGGAAGTGAACTAAAGTATAGCCATGAAAACCGGCTAATGGCAAGTAGCGAGTAGCTAGTAGGAACACTACTGGCTACTCGCTACTTGCCACTAGCTACCAAACCAGTATACATGAAACAAATTATTGCTTGCTTTCTGTTATCCGGAACTATCTATATGACCGCCTGTAACGATGCCGGCACCACCGGTGAAAACAATACCGAAGAAACCAAATACGAAGCAGGCAGCTTTGGATACGATGTGCAGTTCCTGAAACAGCACGACAGCATCATCGTATTGGAGAATGGCGATGCACAGGTGATCGTTTCGCCCAAATACCAGGCTAAAGTGTTCACTTCATCGGCCAACGGCATGAACGGTAAAAGTTTTGGCTGGATCAATTACAAAGCCTTTACAGCACCCGTCGATGCGCATATGAACGCTTACGGCGGTGAAAACCGCCTGTGGCTGGGCCCCGAGGGTGGTAAATTCTCGCTGTTCTTTCCCAAAGATTCATCGATGGTATTCGATAACTGGAAAACACCGGCCGCCATCGATACCGAAGCCTGGGATGTTACGGCAAAGGATGCACAGTCGGTGACCATGAAAAAAGACATGCAGATCACCAACTATGCAGGCGCCATTTTGCAAATTGGCGCCGAACGTTCGGTAGCCATTTTATCGGCACAGGACATTGCACAAAAGGTGGGCGTATCGTTCGATACGTCTGTAAAGGCCACCGGTTATCAAACCGTGAACACCATTACCAACAGCGGCAAGGAAGCCTGGACAGAAAAAACAGGCATGCCCTGTTTATGGATACTTGACATGTTCAATCCCTCTCCCAAAGTGGTGATCGCCATTCCTTACAAAGCCAATGCTACGGGTAAGGTAGCCACCACCGATTATTTTGGTGAAATTCCCGGCGACCGTATCAAATACCAGGATGGCGTGTTGTTGTTTAAAGCCGATGGCAAAAGCCGTGGCAAGCTGGGTATTGGTCCCAACCGCGCCCTGCCGGTAGCCGGCAGCTATGATGCCCAAAACCAGGTGCTCACCATCACCGTGTTTGATATTGACAGCAGCGGCCGTTATTTGAACCAGGAATGGAACACCAAAAAGCCACCCTTCAGCGGCGATGCGGTGAACGCCTATAACGATGGACCCTTGCAGGATGGCAGCCAGATGGGACCTTTCTATGAAATAGAAAGTGTATCGCCCGCGGCCTTTTTGCAACCCGGTCAATCGCTCACGCATCAACACGCCGTGTTTCATTTCACCGGAAATGAACAGGTGCTGGATAGTATAAGTAAGAAAGTATTGCAGATATCATTAGAAGCCCTGAAGAACGCGTTTTAATAGTTATGAGTTGTGATATATGCCGCCGTTGCGCTGAAAAGCGCAACGGCGGCATTTTTATTATCTTTAACGCCACCACGTTTATTATTTACAACCATATGAAATATCTATTAATCATTTTCCTAATCATCTCTACGGCACAAGCTCAATACCAGCCCACCTGGGAATCGATCGACAAACGCCCCGTACCGGCCTGGTTTAACGAAGCCAAATTCGGCATCTTTATCCACTGGGGTCTCTATTCCGTTCCCTCCTGGGCGCCCACCGACAAAAACATGCATGTATATTCCAAATACAGCGAATGGTACTGGCACCGCTACATGCGCGATACCAGCGCCGTGGGCAAAGCCTTCCGCAACTATCACCATACCACCTACGGCGAAAACTTCAAATACCAGGACTTCGCCAATATGTTCAAGGCCGAACTGTTCAAACCCGAAGATTGGGCCGGGTTGTTCAAAGCCTCCGGCGCCAGATACGTTGTGCTCACCAGCAAACACCATGAAGGCTTTACTTTATGGCCCAGCCAGGAAAGCTGGAACTGGAACAGCGTGGATGTAGGTCCGCACCGCGACCTTGCCGGCGACCTCATAAAGGCCGTAAAGGAAAAAGGCCTGCGCATGGGCTATTATTATTCTTTATACGAATGGTTCAACCCATTGTACAAGGCCGATGTAAACCGCTATGTGAATGAGCATATGCTGCCCCAAATGAAAGACCTGGTCAACCGCTATCACCCCGATGTATTCTGGACCGATGGCGAATGGGACCATCCCAGCGATGTTTGGAAAAGCACCGAATTCCTGGCCTGGCTTTATAACGAAAGTCCGGTAAAAGACCAGGTAGTGGTAAACGACCGATGGGGTAAGGAAACACGCAGCAAACATGGCGGCATTTATACCACCGAATACGACCTGGTGCACCAGGGCAAGGCCGGCGCCATCGATCATCCCTGGGAAGAATGTCGCGGCATTGGCAACTCATTTGGTTATAACCGGGCCGAAAACTGGGATGATTATTCCAGCTCCGAACAACTGGTGCACATTCTCATAGATAAATGTGCGCGTGGCGGCAATTTGTTATTGGATATCGGCCCCGCCGCCGATGGCACCATCCCTGCCATTATGCAACAGCGTTTGATAGATATGGGACAATGGCTGAAAGTGAATGGAGAGGCTATCTATGGCACCACCAGTTGGAAACAGGCGCCTAAAAAAGAGAACGTATTCTTTACCAAAAAAGGCAACGACATCTTTGTGTTGTGCACAAAGTTCCCCGATAAAGAAATTGTAGTGGATAATATCGGCTCGTTCAAAACGGTTTCCATGCTGGGTTATAAAGGCGCCGTGAAGGCACGCGTCAAAGGCGGCAAACTGGTGATCACGCCGCCTGCTCTTACGCCCGCCAACAATCCCTGCCAGTACGCCTGGGCGTTTAAGATCGGTAACTGAAAATTTTCGTAATTTTATAGAAGGCCCCGCATGTGTGGGGCTTTTTTTATCAGGAAATACTATGATCAAATTAGAAAACGAAGCAAGGGATACCATTATCAGGGAAGCCGTAAGCGCCTATCCCAACGAATGTTTTGGGTTTGTGTTTGGCTACGACGATGAGAACGGCCGGCGCATCATTACCCATGCGGCGGTGATGGATAATGGAGAAAAGAAAACAAGATTCTCCATTTCACCGCACGACTATACGCAGGCCGAAAAATATGCCGGGGAGCGCCAATTGCAATTGATGGGGGTTTATCATTCGCATCCCGATCATCCGGCCATCCCATCGCAGCAGGACAGGTTGGCGGCCCAGCCTTTCTTTTCCTATCTCATCATATCGGTGACTGCAAAGGAGGCGGGGGCCATAAGAAGCTGGCGCCTGAACGATGACGGGAATTTTGAAGAGGAAAACTATCATTTGCTGGCATTGTAAATACCATGAGCATGTTGTCGAACGAAGAACTGGCCCGCTACAACCGGCACCTCATCATACCCGGGTTTGGCCTGCCCGCCCAGGAAAAATTAAAGACTGCCAAAGTATTGGTAGTAGGCTCCGGCGGGCTGGGCAGCCCGTTGTTGTTATACCTGGCGGCTGCCGGTGTGGGCACCCTGGGCATAGTAGACTTTGATGTGGTAGACGATAGCAACCTGCAACGCCAGGTGTTGTTTGGTGTACACCAAATAGGCCAGCCCAAGGTAGAGGCCGCCCAACGGAGGCTGCAGGAACTGAACCCGCATATCAACATCGTCCTGCATCATACACAACTCACCTCGCAAAACGCCCTGGAAATAATAAACAACTACGACGTGGTGGCCGACGGCACCGATAACTTCCCCACCCGCTATCTCGTAAACGATGCCTGCGTGTTATTGGGCAAACCCAATGTATATGCCTCCATCTTCCAGTTTGAAGGGCAGGTTTCGGTTTTTAACTACCGTTATGCCAATGGGGAAACGGGTCCCAACTACCGCGACCTGTATCCCACGCCACCGCCTCCGGGCATGGTGCCCGGTTGTGCTGAAGGTGGTGTGCTGGGTGTATTGCCCGGTATTATCGGCAGCCTGCAGGCCCTGGAAGTGATCAAGGTGATTACGGGGGTAGGGGAGCCGCTGGCCGGGCGCTTTTATATGTTTGATGCCAAAAGCTTCGAAAGCCAAACCTTTACCATCTCCAAACGGGCTGATAATGTTATCAACGGGCTCATCGATTACGAACAGTTTTGTGGATTGCCTAAACCGGTAAAAGAAATTTCCGCCACAGAATTATATGCCCTGCAAACAAAAGGCGAGCCCTTTCAACTCATCGATGTACGGGAGCCGCATGAATACGAACTGGTGAACATTGGTGGGGAACCCATGCCACTGGCCACCGTGGCGGCGCATGCCCACACCATAAAAAAAGACCGTAAGGTAGTAGTGCATTGTAAAATGGGTGGGCGCAGCGCCCAGGCCATTCGTGAGTTGGAGGAGAAGTTCGGCTTCACCAATTTATATAACCTCAAAGGCGGCATACTCGCCTACATCGATGAAGTGCGCCCCGAATTGACGCGTTATTAGGCAGGCATGAGTATTGTATTTATGTAGTGTGCGTATGAAAAGTGAGGTGAGTGCAGAAGGTGTGTCAGACGGCACACCTTTTTTCATTCTTCAACGGCCTTCTTCTTCACCCGGTTCAAAAACTTCCTCCTGATCACCGTCTCCACTGCCGGTATATTCTCCATCTTACTTTCCAGCCATGAAATAATATCCAAATAAGCAAAAGCCCTCGTCTCGTACCTGTTTGCCTGCAACTGCTTCAACTGTTCCAGCAGTTTCGCAAACTCGGGTTTCAACTGCCGGGGCGATAAGTGAAACGAACGTCGCAAAAAGCGGAATATCGCTTCCTCCACCACACTCAGGTTACCCATCTTGGCCATAAAACGGTACACCGATTTAAACAGGTACTCCAGCAAATCGAAATTCCCCAACTCATAATGGGCAATCAGGTGCAGCAGCCGCGAATAACATTGCAGGTCGGTACGCAGGTCTACCTTCCAGTTGATGATCTTATTCAGGTAATCGATGGCCTCCTCATAATGCCCGCTTCCAAAATACAGGGAGGCGAACTTATAATAGAATACCAGCACCCGGTGCCGGTCGAGGTACAAATAATATTCGTTCAGTTTTTCCTCGATCTCGGGCACCAGTTTCAACCCCTCGCTAAAGGTACCCTCCAGGAAATGTTTGTTGATACGCGAGATGTTGAGGTATACAAAGGTCTGGATGCGGTTGTTGTCGTTGTTCACCACCACCTCCGAATTGGAAAAGGTCTCGAACTTTTCCAGCGTCTCTGTTAATTTTTTATAGTTCTGCAGGTCGAAATGGGCGCCCAGCAGGTTATGCATGCCTTTAATATAATGGGCGGTCTCCACCTCTATCATAAAAGGCTCTTTTTCAAACAATTCCACCCATTTTTGGGTATAGCGGTAATACATCAGGAAGTCCTGTCGTATAAAGGCATACCAGCAATAGCTTTGGTACAGGTACAGGCGTTCGTAAAAACCGCGGGCCTCGTTGGCGCCTGGCGGAAAATGCTTGTCGAAAAACAGTTGCAGGTCCTTTTCGTCCTTGTCGCCCCGGGCATGGCCGTTCCGGATATACCAGCTATAAAGCAACAGCGACAGGTTGGAGAGTTTTCCCATCATGGTAAGGCGGCGGTTTACATCGTCTACCTCCATGGTAAGCCTTTCGGCCCGGTCCTGCATACTGCGGGTGATATGCAGCGCCTCGATCTTTTTCTCAAAAAAAAGCACCTGCAAAAGATAGGTGAGCTGGTTATGGGTTTTGGCCAGCTCCTTCATTCGGTCCAGCGTTTTCAGGCTCTGATGATATAACCCCTTGTTATACAATATCCTGGCATGGTCCATCATTTCATGGAGCTGTATGGTGATATTGTCTTCATTCTTGATCAGCCGCAGGCTGCCCAGGATTTGCCGGTACAGGTGGGCCTTGATATTCGACAATTGCTGCTTTTTGATATCCTTGTTCTTCTGCAGCAGCAGGTTCTCATCATAGGTATCCATTTTATCCAGGGCATCGAATAACTGCACGATCTTCAGGTTCTCACTTGAAGAGTTACGCTGGGCGTAGAGCTTAAAATTGCGTTTTTCAGACTTTTCCAGCGATTTGATAAGTTGAAATAATGCGTCGGTAGAGCGGTTGGGCATCGTAATCAAAAAACATTAAACACGTTGACCAGCAACACTTTATGATATGCCGGCTGAATTTAAGTAGTGTAAATTAGGTACAATTTTGATTTCCAGCATTAATTAAACAGGAATAATTTCGGTTCAGCAGGTTGTTTGAAATAATTATAGCAAGCAACTGAAAAATTGAACAGCCTGCTAATTTATAAAATCCTGTTTTTGATAAATACCTATGCCAAAGAACAAAGTCTATATTTTCGACACGACGTTACGGGACGGGGAGCAAGTGCCCGGTTGTAAATTAAATACCAAGGAAAAGATAGAGATTGCTTTGGCCCTGGAAGAGCTGGGTGTGGACATCATTGAAGCGGGCTTCCCCATTTCATCGCCCGGCGACTTCAAAAGTGTGAGCGACATAGGGGCAGTAATCAAAAATGCCGTGGTGTGCGGGTTGAGCCGTGCCGTGCAAAAAGACATCGAGGTAGCCGGCGAAGCGTTGAAAACCGCCAAAAGAAAAAGGATCCACACCGGTATCGGAACTTCCGATTACCATATCAAATCGAAATTCAATAGCACCCGTGAGGAGATACTGAAAAGAGCTGCGCAATGCGTACAATGGGCGCGGAATTATACAGATGATGTAGAGTTTTATGCAGAAGATGCCGGCCGTACAGACAATGATTACCTGGCAAAAGTGGTAGAGACAGTGATCGCTGCAGGCGCCACCACCGTGAATATCCCGGACACTACCGGGTACTGCCTGCCGCACCAGTATGGCGAAAAGATCGCTTACCTGGTCAACAACGTGCCGAATATCGATAAGGCCGTTTTGAGCTGTCATTGTCACAACGACCTGGGACTGGCAACCGCCAATTCCATTGCCGGTGTAATGAATGGCGCCCGGCAAATAGAGTGTACCATCAATGGTTTGGGCGAAAGAGCAGGCAATACTTCCCTCGAAGAAGTGGTCATGATCATCCAGCAACATCACTCCCTCGGTTTTTATACCAATATCAAAACGCAGCAACTGAATCCGTTAAGTCGCCTGGTATCAGATACCATGCGCATGCCGGTACAACCAAACAAAGCCATCGTGGGCGCCAATGCGTTCTCTCATTCATCCGGGATTCACCAGGATGGATTTTTGAAAGATTCGCTGACCTACGAGATCATCAACCCCGAACAGGTGGGCGCCGGTGGCAGTAAGATTGTACTAACAGCACGCAGCGGCCGTAGTGCATTGGCCCATCGCTTCCAGAAACTGGGTTACCAGTACACACGCAACGACATCGATGTGTTGTACGAACAGTTCCTGAAAGTAGCTGATCGCAAAAAAGAAGTTGAAGATGAAGATCTGTTGACCTTAGCGAAACAGTATACAGGGCAGGCCGCCATAGTTTAGTGAGCAGTATTTTCTCATAATCATGTAGTTTTTGTTACGCGTGGTGCGTCTGCACCACGCTTTCTATCAACATGAAAGTGTAAGACTATGGGTAAGACATTATTTGAAAAGATATGGGACAGGCATATCGTCAGGCAAATTGACGGTGGGCCTGCTGTGTTGTACATAGACAAACATTTTATACATGAAGTCACCAGCCCGCAGGCTTTCCAGGGGTTGGAAAAAAGAGGCCTCAAAGTATTCCGTCCACAGCAGGTGGTAGCTACCGCCGATCACAACGTTCCTACACTGAACCAGCATTTGCCAATCAAAGACAACCTGTCGCGCAACCAGGTGCAACAGTTGATCGATAATTGTGCAAAACACGATATAGAATTATACGGTTTGGGTCATCCCTTCCAGGGTATTGTGCACGTGATTGGTCCCGAGCTGGGTATTACACAGCCGGGTATGACCATTGTATGCGGCGACAGCCATACTTCTACCCATGGCGCTTTTGGCGCCATTGCCTTTGGTATAGGCACCAGCGAAGTGGAAATGGTAATGGCCACGCAATGCCTGATGCAAAGCAGGCCCAAACTGATGCGTATAAACGTAGAAGGTGAGTTGAACAAAGGCGTAGTATCGAAAGATATCATTTTGTATATCATATCACAGATATCCGCCAGCGGCGCCACCGGTTATTTTGTAGAATATGCCGGCTCGGCCATCCGTAGTCTGAGCATGGAAGCCCGTATGACCATCTGCAACATGAGCATTGAAATGGGCGCCCGTGGTGGTATGATTGCTCCCGACGACATTACGTTCGATTATTTAAAAGGCCGCCTGTTTGCACCCGGCGCTGCGCAATGGGATCGCAAAATGGAATACTGGCGCGAACTGTATACCGATGCCGATGCGGTATTTGATAAAGAGATACACATCAATGCCGCCGATATTGAACCCATGATCACCTATGGCACCAACCCCGGTATGGGTGTTGGCATCACCGGTCATATTCCTGCAGAGAACGAAATTGAAGAGAAGGAAAAACCTTCTTTTTTAAAATCACTCAACTATATGGGGCTGCAACCCGGTGTAAACATCAAGGGTAAAAAGGTAGATTATGTGTTCATCGGTAGCTGTACCAACAGCCGCATCGAAGACCTGCGTATGGTGGCCTCTTTTGTAAAAGGAAAGAAAAAGGCCGATGATGTGGAAGTATGGATTGTGCCCGGCAGCCGCCAGGTAGAAAAGCAGGCCCGCCAGGAAGGCATCGATAAAATTTTTGAAGAAGCCGGTTTCCAGTTGCGCCAGCCAGGCTGCAGTGCCTGTTTGGCGATGAATGAAGATAAGATACCGGCCGGTAAATATTGTATCTCTACTTCAAACCGCAACTTCGAAGGACGGCAGGGGCCCAATGCCCGCACCTTCCTTGCAAGCCCGCTGACAGCTGCCGCCGCAGCCATCACCGGTGAAGTAGCAGATGTACGTGAACTTATTTGACATGAGTAAAGCTATCAACATAATACGCAGCACGGTAGTACCGGTCGCCATCGAAAACATCGATACCGACCAGATCATCCCTGCGCGCTTTCTCAAAGCCACCAGCCGCGAAGGCTTTGGTAAAAACCTCTTCCGCGACTGGCGTTTTGCCAACGACGATGAAAACCAGCCCAAGACCGACTTCCCTTTAAACGATCCCCGATACAAAGGAAAGATACTGGTGGCCGGCAAGAACTTCGGTTGCGGCAGCAGCCGCGAACATGCCGCCTGGGCCATCAAAGACCATGGTTTCGACGTGGTAGTGAGCAGTTTTTTTGCCGACATATTCAAAAACAACGCACTCAATAATTTCCTGTTACCCGTACAGGTAAGCGATGCTTTTTTGCAACAGGTATTCGATGCCGTGAACAACGATGCAAGTACCGAACTGGAAGTAAACCTGGAGCAACAAACCATTACCCTTACCAGCACCGGTGCACAGGAGCATTTCGACATCAGTGAATACAAAAAAACCTGTTTGTTGAATGGCTACGATGATATCGATTACCTGCTTAGCCTGCGTGGCGAAATAGAAGCCTTTGAGGCCGCGCGCAACTAGGCCATCCGTATCCGATACCCGAAAACTTTTATCTATATGGAAAAAAATATTGTTGTTATTGAAGGTGATGGGATCGGGCCCGAAGTGACCCGGCAGGCGGTGAAGGTATTGAACGCCGTTGCCGATCAGTTCGGTCACGAGTTCAATTACCGGTATTGCCTGATGGGCGCTATAGCCATCGACAAAACCGGCAACCCGCTGCCCGATGAAACCATCGACGCCTGTCTGAACAGCGATGCCATATTATTCGGCGCCATCGGCCATCCAAAATACGATAACGATCCTTCTGCCAAAGTTCGCCCCGAGCAGGGCCTGCTCAAATTGCGGAAAAACTTACAATTGTTTGCCAACATTCGACCTGTAATCGCGTACCCCTCCTTACAGCATTTATCTCCTTTGAAAGCACAGCAGTTAGAAGGAGTTGACTTTATCATATTCCGGGAACTTACCGGCGGAATTTATTTCGGCGAGAAAACATTGAGTGAAGATGGAACAAGTGCCTCAGACAATTGTGTGTATACACAGCAAGAGATTGAACGCATAGCCCACCTGGCTTTTAGATATGCACAGCAACGCCGCAAAAAACTAACGCTGGTAGACAAGGCCAATGTGCTGGAAACTTCCCGCCTGTGGCGCCGCGTGGTGCAGGATATTGCCAAACAATATCCCGATGTGAAGCTGGATCTGTTGTTTGTTGACAACGCCGCCATGCAGATCATCCTCAATCCAAAACAATTCGATGTGATACTCACCGAGAATATGTTTGGTGATATCATCAGCGATGAGGCCAGTGTGCTGAGCGGTTCATTGGGTTTATTGCCTTCTGCTTCGGTAGGTACAGGCGTTGCGTTGTTTGAACCCATTCATGGTTCATACCCGCAGGCCGCCGGCAAAGACATAGCCAACCCGCTGGGTTCTATTTTAAGCGCCGCCATGATGCTCGATCATTTAGGTATGAGCAAGGAAGCAGCCGCCGTTAGGGAAGGCGTGGAGTGGACGCTGGTAAATGGATTTGTAACAAAGGATATCGACACGATCAACTTTTACTTTACCTCTACCATTGGCGAACTGGTGGCCGATTTTATCGCCAACCGCATTCCCGGTGGTGTGAACAAGGCAAATATCGAGTTGAGAAAGTCAACGATTATATGAAGTAAGAGGTATGAAGTAAGAAGTATGAAGTTCATGTTCTTCTTACCTCCTACTTCCTACTTCGAAAAAAAAGTTCTTTTTTTTCTTTGGCGGGTGTATATTTGTGATACACGAGACCTCATATGCAAAAAAGAAGCATTCATAACATCATCTCTGTTCTATCTGCCATAGTGATTGTGGTGGTGGTGGTGATCATTCCTGCTTCGCACGGAGGTGGTGTTTAACTGTATATAAATAACTAAACATACAAAACGACCCGCCTCCATCGAGGCGGGTCGTTTGTTTTATAAATAAATTAAGTGGCATACTATAATAATGATACGGTCCTTTACCTGAATGGCGAGTTTGTAAAAGCTTCGGAAGCCAAAACCGACTATTACAGCCAGTCGCTGCATTACGGGTATGCCGTATTTGAAGGGATCCGTTCCTATCAGTCAGCGCAGGGTGAAACAAAAATATTCAAGCCCGTAGAGCACTACGAGCGTTTGAAAAATTCTGCCGCTGCCCTGAACATGCCCTATCACTGGGATACGAACGATTTGATAGAAGCCTCCTATGAAGTGCTGCGGCGCAACAAGCTGCAGAACGCATACATAAGGCCGGTAGTATATGCCCCGGCAAATATGAGCTTCCATCCCAATAACGAATCATATATTCTAATTGCCGTATGGGAAATGGCGCCCTTCCTGGGTGAGAAGCTGTTGCGTGTGATGACCTCCTCGTTTCAGCGGCCCAACCCCAAAGGGTTTAAGATAGAAGCCAAGGCCAGCGGTCACTACGTAAATTCCATACTGGCCAGCCAGGAAGCCAAAGCCAAAGGATTTGACGAAGCATTGCTTACCGATATGAACGGCTATGTAGCCGAAGGCCCCGGCGCCAATGTATTCTTTGAAAAAGACGGCGTATTGTACACACCGCCGGCAGGGAATATTTTACCGGGAATAACCAGGGCTACGGTGATGGAGTTGTGTAAGGAAATGGAGATACCGGTGGTGGAGAAATTATTTACTACCGGTGAGTTGAAGCAGGCTGATGCGGCTTTTTATTGTGGAACGGCGGCGGAGGTGATAGGATGGGAGAGTTTTGACGGCGTGGAGTTAAGGTGGAGTGATACGGTGAGCCGGAGAATACAATTAGCGTATAAACAATTAGTGATACAGTCCGAAGGAGTAACCGCCTGATGCACCTGTGTACAAACAACAGACTATGACAGAATTAAATAAATATTCCAAAACAATCACGCAGGACGTAACCCAACCCGCGGCCCAGGCTATGCTCTACGGCATAGGCCTCACCGACGAAGACCTGAAAAAAGCCCAGGTCGGCATCGTAAGCATGGGCTACGATGGCAACACCTGCAACATGCACCTCAACGACCTCGCCAAAATCGTAAAACAAGGCGTATGGGATAACGAACTGGTTGGCCTCATCTTCAACACCATTGGCGTAAGCGACGGCATCAGCAACGGTACCGACGGCATGCGCTATTCACTCGTAAGCCGCGACATCATCGCCGACTCTATCGAAACAGTCTGCGGCGCACAATACTACGACGCATTAATTGCTATACCCGGCTGTGATAAAAACATGCCCGGTTCTGTAATGGCCATGGGCCGCCTCAACCGCCCCGCCATTATGGTATACGGCGGTACCATTGCACCCGGTCATTATAAAGGACAGGACCTGAACATCGTTTCTGCCTTTGAAGCACTCGGACAAAAAATTGCCGGTCAGCTCAACGATGCCGATTTCAAAGGCATCGTCATGAACAGCTGCCCCAGCGCCGGCGCCTGCGGTGGTATGTATACCGCCAACACCATGGCCTCTGCCATCGAAGCCATGGGCATGAGCCTTCCCTACAGCAGCAGCAACCCCGCCCTGAGCGACGAAAAGAAAAAGGAGTGTATCGAAGCGGGTAAGGCTATCCGCAACCTGCTCGAAAAAGATATCAAACCGCGCGATATCATGACACGCAAGGCATTTGAAAATGCCATCGTGGTGATCATGGCCCTCGGCGGCAGCACCAACGCGGTGCTGCACCTGATTGCCATCGCCAAAAGCGTGGATGTAAACCTCACACAGGACGATTTCCAGGGCATCAGCAACAAAATACCCATGCTGGCCGATTTCAAACCCAGTGGTAAATACCTGATGCAGGACCTGCACGAGCATGGTGGCGTACCGGCAGTCATGAAATATTTACTGAAGAAGGGATTGCTGCATGGCGACTGCCTCACCGTTACCGGTAAAACACTGGCCGAAAACCTGGAAAGCGTGCCCGATCTGAATTTCGAAACACAAAAGATCATATATCCGCTTGAGCAACCGATCAAAGCCACGGGCCATTTGCAAATACTGTATGGTAACCTGGCAGAAAAGGGAAGTGTAGCCAAGATCACCGGTAAAGAAGGCGAGCGGTTTGAAGGACCTGCCCGCGTATTCGACGGAGAGTTTGAACTGATTGCCGGTATTCAAAACAAAAGGGTACAACCGGGCGACGTAGTGGTGATTCGCTATGTAGGTCCCAAAGGAGCACCTGGAATGCCCGAAATGTTGAAACCAACCTCTGCTTTGATTGGCGCCGGCCTGGGAAAAAGCGTGGCACTGATCACTGATGGACGTTTCAGCGGCGGCACCCACGGTTTTGTAGTGGGCCATATTACACCCGAAGCATTTGATGGCGGTGGTATTGCCCTGGTGCAGGACAACGACCTCATCGAGATCGACGCCGTCAACAACACCATCAACCTGAAAGTAAGCAATGAAGAACTGGCCAAACGCAAGGCAGTCTGGAAACAACCTGCCCTGAAAGCCACCAAAGGGATCTTATTCAAATACGCCCGTTCGGTAAAAGACGCCTCCGAAGGCTGTGTTACCGACGAAAAATAAATTCGTAAACGTAATAAACCAACCCCGAAGGGGTTTCCCAATTAATAACCGGTGGCGTAAGCCACCGGACAAAACGTAAGATATGAGTACAATCGAAACGGCACCTGCCAAAAAGAAGACAGACAGCAAGCCTGCAACCACCAATATCTCAGGTTCTGTGGCTGTGCTGGAAGCATTCCTGGCAGAAGGAGTCGATACCATCTTCGGCTATCCCGGCGGCGCCATCATGCCTATCTATGATGCGCTGTACGATTACCAGGAAAAACTGAATCACATTCTGG
>Ga0065721_10003639_pt1 | contig 134232 bp, 125 predicted proteins | sample Mesricmetagenome_FD_59108 | JGI IMG/M metagenome (GOLD analysis project Ga0065721, IMG submission 59108) | Mesophilic microbial community from rice straw/compost enrichment Sample: eDNA_1 v2 (version 2) | ecosystem: Engineered > Solid waste > Grass > Composting > Bioreactor | place: USA...
GGGGGGGGGTGATGGCTTCGGCTAGCGGATGAAAAAGCCCGAAGGTTCCATCCAGCCGTTCGGCTTCGACACACCACCCTTGTTAGGCCGTGCCGTTTATGTCAAAGCCACATCAACTGACGCTACAGTAGCGAACGGTAATAAGCATTCGAAAGCCTTGATGATTTTCAATTCCGTTTCTCGCCACATGATCGATGCCTGGCTAGGCATGGACAACCCGGAACCGCTCAACCTCTATGATGGCATCGTAGACAAGCTAACCGTTAATATGCGCCTGTCGATCATCGATACGAGCCAACCGGAACCAGAAGACTGGGTTCTTCAGACAGTTCGCCATTCGAGCATCGCGCCTCGCCTCCTAAATCTGAATGCGCTGTTCAAAGGCGGGCGTCTCGGTGATTTCAAGGATCAGGGGTACCTGGCACAAGCCGTGTTCCCTCAGTACAAAATGGCGTTGGAAAAACGGCAGCCGATCATGGATGTCGTCCAAACGCGGCTCGTTGGCGTAAAGATTACCTATGACAGGATTATCCTGCCGGAAAAGGGAGTACCCAGTCCCTCCTGGCTGGTGATCTGTACGTTTGGACGGTTCATGGCGACGACTCCGGCGCAGCAACTCAACCTTGATGATACGGATGTATCAATTGTGCTTCACCTGATGGCTGGTGAAACAGCGAAGGAAATCGCCCATCAGATGGATATGTCCCCCCGAACCGTGGAACACCGCCTTGAGCGGTTGCGAAAGCAGGTTGGAGCGAGAAGCCTGTCTCACCTCGTGACCATGCTCATCGCCGATGGCTTTGACCGACGCTTAAATTTTGTCTCGACGACTGCGCCGTTGAAGACGTAACCGGTAGGGTAGGTTGGAGCCCAGACCAGGGCGAAAACTTTATAGAGAGGCAAGAAGAACCTTTCGCCTGACGCTGGTAATTCGAATTGCTGGACGGGGAGCGAGCGGTCGCCTTCCATTCCGGATCGCCGGGGATCGCCGGGGATCACCGCCTCTCGCCAGCCGGTTCGGTGATGACGGTTTCGTAGGCGCCAAGCGTCGCGACGAGGTCCGGCACCCCTGCGGGATCCAGCAGCTCTTCGATCAGCCGGTCGATTTTTGGCGTCAGGATGATGAGATAGCGGCTGTGCTCGTCGGCGCTGTAGGTGTGCGCGACACCGGCGGGCACGAAGACGGTCGTGCCGGCCGGGGCTTCGATTTCGCCGTCGGCGAACCTGAACCTCAGCTTTCCTTCCAGCACATGCCATGCCTCGTCATCCGAGTGATGGACATGGAGGTAACAGGGACCGGACATCGTCCACTCCCGGACCACGAGCGATGTTCCGACAGCCGCGATCGGCACGGAGCCCGGATACGCGACGGTGGCCTGTGGTTTCCCGAGATGTGCCTGTGCCATGGTTTTCTCCCGACGGATTGAACACCCGCCGAGAATTCCAGTTGCACGTTGATGAATCCAGCGACATGATTTCAGCGATATGCTGAACCAGATCGACCTATCGCGTGTGGATCTCAACCTCCTCGTGCTTTTCGAGGTCGTGCTGGAGGAGCGGCATGTCGGCAGGGCCGCCGGCCGGTTGCACCTCTCCCCATCGGCCATCAGCCACGGGCTGCGGCGGCTTCGGCGGCTGCTCAAAGATCCGCTTTTCCTGCGCACGCCGAAGGGCGTGGTGCCGACCGAGCGTGCGCTCGCCCTTGCCGCGCCCGTCGCCGACATCCTGTCGCGCGCGCGTCTCGTCATCTCCATGGCGGAACCGTTCGACCCGGCCACATCGAACCGCCGCTTCACCATCGGCGCGCCGGACGGCGTCTCGGCCGTCTTCCTGCCGCCGCTGGTGGCGGCTGTGCGCGACATTGCACCCGGCATCGATCTCAGCCTGCGCCAGATCCTGCCGCCCCGCGGGGGAAGCACCGAAGGCACCTGGGACCACGTCTTCACCGATCTCGATCAGCGCGCGATGGATATCGCCGTGGTTCCGGTCGAGGAGGTTCCGGCGCGTTTCGTCGCCCGGATGCTCCACGAGGAGGAGTTCGTGATCGCGATGCGGTCCGGCCACCCGTTCGGCAGGGAGCCGTCGCTCGATGTCTTCTGCCGCATGGATCACCTGCTCGTTTCGTTGACCGGCGACCCCTTGGGCTTCATCGACGAGCTGCTTTCCCGTGAGGGACTGTCGCGCCGGGTGGTGCTGACCGTGCCCAACTTCCTGTTCGCCCTCTCGGTGGTGGGGGAAACGGATCTGCTCGCCGCCCTGCCGAGACAGTTCGTCGAGAGGCATGCCGAACGTTTCGGGGTCGCCAGCGCGCCTGTCCCGCTGCCGCTCGAACGCTCCCGCATCCAGGCGGTGGCCTCGAAGGCGGCTCTTGCCGATGCGGGCGTGGCATGGCTGTTCGACCGTCTTGCTCGCGCAGTGGCCGGTTGAAGGCAGCCCTTGCATTGACCGGCATGGGCAGGCAGTCATCTTTCATCCTGCTTTCGGCGGTAGAGGAGTGCCTATGCTGCTTCGCTCAATGGTTGCCCAGAACTATCGATCCCTCCGCTCCATCCGCATGGATCTCGCCGGCATCAATCTCTTCATCGGCGAGAACGGCGTCGGAAAATCGAACCTCTACCGGGCGCTGCAGCTGGTGCAGGCGGCGGTCCAGGGCTCGCTGGCCTACGAGATCGCGGCCGAAGGCGGCATGGCGTCGGCGCTCTGGTCCGGGCCCAGGCGCAAGGAGAACCACTTTCGCCTGACGCTGGAAGTCGAGGTGCTGGACGAGGAGCGCGCGGTCACCTTCCGCTACCGGGTCGAAGCCGGACTGAGGCCGCCTGTCGCGGCCGGATTTGAGTTCGAACCCCAGGTGAAGGCGGAGGAGCTGTCGGTCGAGACGGGCACCCGGCCGGTGACGATGATGAAGCGTTCGGGCCCCGGCATCCTTGTCCGGGGAGAGCACGGGCGCATGGCGGAATATCCCGAACAGGCGATGACCTCCGAGACGGCGATTGCGCTGCTGGGCGATGCCGGCCACTATCCCGAGATCGGCGCCTTCCGCCAGATCGTCAAAGGCTGGCGTTTCTATCACGGCTTTCGAACCGACCGCGATTCCCCGCTCAGGCGTCCCTGCCTGGCCATCACCTCACCGCTGCTCGACGAGGACGGCGGCAACATGGCCGCTGTGTTCGCCACGCTCGTCCACACGCGCGGCGATGCCGTGGAACTCAACGAGGCCGTCGCGTCGGCGCTCGGCGGAGCAAAGCTCCACGTTCCCCCGCCGGGGCAGTTCGCCGAGTTCGGCCTGATCTTTCCGGAACTTCCGCAACGCATCTTCCAGCCCAGCGAGCTGTCCGATGGCCAGATCCGCTTCCTCGGCCTCGCCGCTGCCTTGATGTCCTACCGCCAGCCTCCGATGATTGCCCTGAACGAGCCTGAATCGAGCCTGCACCCGGAGATGCTTCATCCGCTCGCGGCGATGATCGCGGAGGCCGGCCGCTCGAGCCAGGTCTGGATCGTGACCCACTCGGAAGCGCTTGCCGCGGCCGTGGAAAACTTATGTGGCGCGAAGCCCAGACGCGTGATCCGCGAAAACGGCGCCACCTCGATCGCGGGCCTGGGCCTCGATGGGATGATCCATGACGAGGCGTCCGGCTGCGGGTAAGCTTGGCCTTGTACAGATAACAAGCCGGCGTTGATTATCCTGCTCGAATCATTGAGCTTGCCGGCGGTTATACTGTCGGCCCTTGGGCGGACACTTGGTAATTCGAGGGACGAAAATTGAGATTTGCCATAATGTTACGGGGCCACAACTTCCTCGAGAAGGATCGTTTCGGCTTTCCGATGGATGCGCGCAACAACCTCAAGTCGCTGATCGAGAACCTGATCGAGCCGGTCCGTGCCGTGAGCCCCGGCGCAAAACTCTATCTGGTGACCTACGACAGTCCCGCCCTCGCCGACCTTCGGGAAGCGCTTGCGCCGGACGACTGCCTCGTGCTCGACGCAAACGGCAGCACGCAGTGCGAGACCTACAAGGAAGGGCTCAAGCGCGTCATCCAGCACTCCGACTACGATGCCCTCATCGCTACGCGCTTCGATCTCGACTTCCGCAAGAAGTTCAACGAGTGGAACCTCAAGGTCACCAACAACAGCATCCTGTTCCCGTGGAGGGAGCTCAAGTACCATTGGCGCGACCACAAGCGGGTCGGCGACGGGGTCCACGTCATCGGCCGGAACGCGATCCCGGCTTTCCATAACGCCATCATCATGAACCAGCTGTCGGGCCGGAACCACATGCACATGATGTACTACTATCTCCGTACCATGCACGAGGAGCTTGGCTTCATCGAGGACGGCTACTGGGATTCGAATACGCTGTTTTCCAATCCCGAGGGCGACAATCCGCTCTACAAGATCTTCAATCGGCCGAAGCTCGACATGCTGGCCCCCAATACCGGCCGGACGATCGCCGAGATCAGGGCCGAATAAGGTATTTCGCTGCCCCAAATCAAAAACGCCGGCTCCAGGAGCCGGCGTTTTTCTGTATTCGCGTAACGGCCTTTCGGGTGTGGCCGCTGGGCACAGCGGGCCTCATCCTTCGAAGCGCATTCTCATGGCGAGACGCGGCTCGTCGGGGTTCAGCTCCAGCCCGTGGGCCATCGTGAACGGCACCGTCGGATGCGGCGCGCTGACGATGCTGTAGCGTCCGATCGGCATTCCGAACAGAATATCGCTGGCGGGAAGCTGAAGCTGTCTGAGTTGCGCTTCGGTCTCCTCGCGCGCGCTCTCCGGGCGGATGGACAGGAAGACCACCTTGTGGCCCTCCTCCACCAGTTGACGGGTCACCTGAACCGCATCGTCATTGGCCGCTACATCTGTGAACCGCGGCCGAAAATGCGCGTTCCCGCGCTCGAAGATGAAGCCGTCGATGAGGACGAAATAGGTGGCCTTCTGCTGGAGCTTGTTCCGCCATTCCTTCAGCGTGCCCCAATCCTCGTATTCGGTGACACGCCGGGACATGAACGGCGTACCCTCCAGGATCATGTTGGCGATGATATCGGACGTATAGAGTTCCTTGTGCCAAACCGACCGCTCTTCCCGCAGCTTCTCGTAGGTGGTCACGTATTGCTTCGGATCGCGGAAGAAATAGCCACCGACCGAAAAGAGATCGGAAATGACCTCCTTCTCGCGGATGGCGATGATGACGCCGGACTCGTCCGCCTTGATGTAGCTCTTGTTCCGAGGATTGATGGAGTCGAAGCTATTGAGGGATTCACTGCTGACGTAATTGTAGGGCTTGTCGATCTCGGTGAGCGCAAAACCGTTGTCGCTGTCCTTCACCAGGAAGGGCTCGGAAAGTCCCGTGATCTGCAGCGTGCGCGCCACTGTCTCCGGCTGGCTTGCAGTCGGCTCCTCAAGCACGACAACCTCGATCGGCCGACCGAAGGCGGTCTGGATGCCGGCGCGCGCATCGTATTTCTCGTCATGTTCGCGCAGGATCGTCACGATCAGATCACTGAGATTCAGCTCCAGCTTCCGCACGGCCTCGACAATCATCGGCCGCCCGTCCCCGGAAGGAAGCATCCACTTCGGTGGGACACCCGGGAAGCGCGACGACCTTCCGCCGCAGGGAACGATGACCTTCATGGGGAAACGCTTTCTTTGATGATATTACCAGCATCCAGCTGGGTGAGCAGGAAATCCAGCCTGCCAAGCACGAACGCCCGGTCTTCGGCCCTCTTGGCATAGGGCAGTATTCTGGCGAGATGGACGCAGACGAGCAGGGAGAGCAGCCTCGGCGCCTCGACCCAGAGCCGGCCCGACAGGTCTAGAAGGCGGTTGCGAACGTAATTGACCACCCCGAGCGGCAAGGCCGGCGACTTGCGCATGTACCAGCCGGCCTTCAGATCCTGCTCCAGCTTGGCAACGTCGCCCAGCCAATGCTCGAAGAAGGTATCGAGCAGGTCGATGAACACGATTCTGTTGTCGGCGGTGACGACGAGGTTTTCGAGCGTCATGTCACCGTGGCAAGCGGTCACGGCCAGCTCGTCGGGGATATCCATCCTCAGGAGCGTCTCCAGCAACCTTTCCACGGAACGACCCGCGTGAACGTCGACTTGCGCGACTTTCTCCTGGATCTCCTCGCATTTGGCCAGCGCGCTGCCTCGCGGCGACACCCGTAAAACGTCGTCCTTGAGTGTGGCAAAGCGCTCGATCGCCTCCGACAGCGCATCGGCAAAAGCGAACGACCGACGGGAAACCAGCCGTACGCAAAAACGTCACGCCGTCCTGACCACGCACATATTCCATATCGAAATAGTAGAGCCCGGCCCCGTCATGCGCTTCATCCAGGATGCGCGGCGTCGTCACGCAGCCCTCCAGCAGGCCGGCGATCAGCCTCTGCTTGACGGCCTGCGCCTGCAGACGGGCGTTGCCGGCCGGCTCCGCTGATATCTTCCTGATAAAGGCCGGCGCATCACCTTCGCGAATGAGCAGAACCCTGGCGCCGGAAAATCCGGACAGCTCGATCTCCGAGCGCTCGCGCCGATCGTTGGCAGAGGTCTCCAAAATCCTCGCGAGGCCGGAACCGACATTCCTCATGCCCGAGCCCTCTCCCCAACCGAGCGCCACGACGGCAAGGCACNCNTTGTGTCGAAAACCTGCATTCCCGCCGCTGTCGCGGCTGCCACGCCGTCGTCCATGTCCTCGAACACGAGGCAATTTTCGGGAGGGACGCCCAAGGCCGCAGCACCCTTGAGATAGCCCTCCGGATCAGGTTTTCCCTTTTCCACGTCGTTGCCGGAGATCGTGACCCTGAACAGCGACGCCCAGCCAAGCGCATTGAGCGTGGCATCGATGCTTTTCCTCGATCCGGACGATACGAGCCCCACGGGATAAGCCTCAGCCAGTACCGGTAAAAGCATGGCACAGGGCAGCGTCGCCGGCGGGGTCTCGCCAAAGATCTTCTCGGCCCGCTCCAGCTTGCGGCGGTGAATTTCCTCCACCGGAACCGGACACGACCTGCCGCTCAGCATGCGGGGAATGGACTCCCGGGCCGGGCCGCCCGAGACATTCATGAAGGTTGCAAAATCCAGAGACAGGCCAAGTTCGCCGAGGACGTCGCTATAAGCCTGGAAATGCAGAGGCATGGTATCGACCAGCGTTCCATCCAGATCGAAAAGGACGCCGCGCACCGCCGCATCCTTTCCGTTTCCATGACCGACAGCCATCTTACTTTTCATCCCCCAAGCCTTTTAAGAGCTGGGTAGTAAGGCAATCTTGCCCGAGGCTTGTTCGCCCGCCGAGTCTGCTACCGGAGAACACATCATGGCCCTGTAAGCCAAACAAAAACGGCGGTCCGTTTGAGGACCGCCGTCAATGTTTCCGGAACAGGCGCGGTCGAGACCGCGCCTGTTCTTATCAGAGAGCATTGTAGGCCGTGATGATCGCATCCAGCGCATCGCCGGTGAGCGCCTGGATCTGAGCGGTCGTGAACGCTTGGAGCAGGTCAGTTTCCAGGTTCAGGATGTCTTCCGAGGACAAACCGGCCATGGCCTTCGTGCTGATGGCCTTGATGTCGCTCGTGTCGAAGGCGTTCAGGTCCTCCGTGGACATCGCCGCGATTGCTGCCGCGCTCAGGGCCGCGACCTGGTCCGAGGTCAGAGCCTCGACCTGATCGGAGTTCATGATTTCGATCTGCGCGGTGTTGAGCGCGGAGAGCGCCTTCGTGCTCAGCGCAACGATATGATCGGTCGAGAAACCAGCGATGTCATCGGTGCCCAGACCCGCAACCTGCGAGGCGGAGAGAGCCGCGATCTGGTCCGTGGTCAGCGCGGCCACCTGAGTGGTGGAGAGCGCCGCCACCTGCGCCGAAGTCAGCACAGCAACCTGGGCGGTCGAGAAGGCCGCGACCTGATCGGTACTCATACCGGCCAGGAAGTCCGTCGACAGCCCCGGCAGAGCCTTGAGGTTGATCGCCCGGATATCGGCGGTGTCGAAGGTCGCCAGGTCGTCGGTGGACATGGCGGTCAGGGCGCCAGCGCTGAGGGCACCGATCTGGCTCGAGTTGAGCAACGCGACCTGATCGGACGTAAGGGCGCCGATCTGGCTGCTGCTCATACCTGCCAGCTGGGACGTCGTCAGGACGTTGATCTGGTCGGAGTTCAGAACAGCCACATTGTCCGTCGACAGGTTCGCCAGCTGGGTGGCCCGCAGGACCGCGACCACATCGGTCGAGATCGCTACCACCTGATCGCTCGTCAGCGCACCGAACTGGGCCGCCGTGAGACCCGAGGCCTGAGCCGTCGAGATCGCACCGATCTGTTCGGACGTCAGGAGGGCGAAGTTGTCGGTCGAAAGACCGGCAAGGGCGCGAATGTTGATCGCAGCGATGTCGTCTGTGCTGAGGGTCGCCAGGTCATCCGTGCCGAACAGGCCGAGCGCCGTGGAGCTGAGTGCAGCGATCTGCCCGGTGGTGAACTTGTCGATCTGGTCAGTGGTGAGCGCGTTGAACTGGCCCGAGGTCAGGGCGGCGATCTGCGTGGTTTGCAGGGCGATGACCTGATCACTCGACAGGAGCGCAACGTTGGCCGTGTCAAGTGCCGCGATCTGCGAAGCGCTGAGTTTGGCGATCTGATCGGTGCTCAGTGCACCGATCTGATCGGTGGTGAGCGAAGCGATCTGGTCGGTCTTCAGCGCGGCTAGTTGCAGGAGGGTGAGCGCGGCAATCTGGCCGGTTTCGAGCAGCGAAATGGCCTCCGTCGACAGACCCGGCAGAGCCTTGACGTTGATAGCCTTGATGTCTGCAGTGTCGAAGGTTGCCAGCTCGTCGGTGCTCATCGCGCCGAGCGAGGCCGAGCTCAGGGACGCTATCTGCTCGGTAGTGAAGACCGAGATTTGATCACTGGTAAGCGCAGCAAACTGGCTCGAGAGAAGGCCGGCAAGCTGGGTGGTCTTCAGCGCAACGATCTGATCCGTGCTGAGAACCGAGATAGCTTCGGTGGAGAGCGACTGCAGCGCCTTCATGCTGATGGCGGCGATGTCATCGGTCGAGAAGGCCAGGATGTCGTCCGTCGTCAGGGCCCCGACCGAGGTCGCACCGAGAGCCGCGACCTGAGCGGAGCTGAGAGCGCCGAGCTGTTCGGAATCCATGGCCTCGATCTGGTTCGAGGACAGCGCTGCTACCGTCTTGGTGGCGAGCGCCGCGATCTGATCGGTATCCAGAAGAGCGGCGTTGTCCGTGCTCAGCGCGGTTATCTGCGTTGCGCTCAGGGCAGCCATCTGATCCGTGCTCAGAGCGACGAGCTGATCCGAGCTCAGGACATTGATGAGGTCGGTCTTCAAGGCCGCAATCTGTGCGGTCGTCAGGGCGCTCACCTGATCACTCGAAAGCGAAGCGAAGCTCGTGGGGGAGAGGCCGGCAAGCGACTTCACGTTGATCGCCCGGATGTCAGCCGTGTCGAACAGTGCCAGAACGTCGGTGGACATCGCCGAAAGACCTGCCGAGCTGAAGGCACCGATCTGACCGGAAGTCAGCCCGGCGACCTGATCGGTGGTGAGAGCCGCAACCTGATCGGAGCTCAGGGCAGCGATCTGGCCGGTGGTCAGGACGGAAACCTGATCGCTGGTGAGAACCGAGATGTTGGCGGTCGAGAGACCCGCCAAAGCCTTGACGTTGATCGCAGCGATGTCGTCGGTCGAGAAGGTGACGATATCCTCGGTGACCAGGGCGGAGATCGCGGCCGAACTCATCGCTTTGACCTGGACCGTCGTCAGAGCCTCGGCCTGATCGGAAGTCAGAGCAGCGATCTGGTCGGTGGAAAAGGCGCCGACAGCCTTGGTGCTGAGCGCAGCGATTACGTCGGTGCCCAATTGCACCAGATCTTCGGTGTCGAAGACCGCGATCTGGGCGGCAGAGAGTGCCGCGGCCTGCGTAGTCGTCAGTGCGCCGGCTTGGTCGGAGGTGAGAGCATTAACCTGACCGGTAGTGAGGGCCGCGATCTGAGCAGTGGTCAGAACGGCGACCTGATCCGTGGAGAGGTCAGCGATAGACAGACCCTGGATGGCCTTCGAGCTGATGGCGACGATGTCATCAGTGGAGAAGGTGGCGAGGCCGTCCGTGGACAGACCGCTCAGGGCCGACGAGCTCAATGCGCCCAGCTGGGCGGTGCTGAAGCCGTCGATCTGATCGGAGGAAAGCGCAGTGATATGGGCGCTGGTCAGGGCCGCCACGGCCTTGGCGTTGAGATAGCCGATCTGGCTGCTCTCCAGGTCGCCGAGGATGTCGGTACCGACACTCGTAATCTGGGTGGACGTCAGCGCTGCGATCTGATCGGAGCTCAGGAATTCGGCATTTGCGTCGAACACAGCTACCAGCTGAGTACCGGACAGAGCCGCGATCTGGGCAGTTTTCAGCGCGACCGTCTGGTCGCTGCTCAATGCACCGAGACCCTCCGCATTTGCACCTGCGATCGCCTTGGCGTTGATTGCGGCGATTTCGTCGGTGCTGAGAGCGAGGAGGTTGTCACTGCCGAGAGCCGCGATCTGGCCTGAGCTGAAGGCACCGATCTGGCTCGACTTCAACGCTTCGATCTTGTCGGAGCTGGCTGCGGAAATCTGAGATGTCTGAAGTCCGGTGATAGCCTTGACATTCAGGACCGCGACCTGATCGGTGGTAAGGTCATTGAGCACGCTCACAGCCATGGCGCCGAGCTGCGTGGCGCTGATCACGGCGATCTTATCGGTGCCCAGCACGGCGAGCTGATCCGACGACAGCGACGAAATCTGGGCAGTGCTCAGGGCAGCGATGTGGCCAGTAGTAAGGGCCCCGATATTGTCGGTGCTCAGCAAGGAGAGCGTCGAGCCGGACAGGCCCGCAATCGCCTTGGCGCTGATTGCTGCGATTTCGGCATCGGTGAAAGTTGCGATCTCGTCGGTGCTCAGAACGGCGAGGTCATCGGAGCCGAGAGCCGCGATCTGGGTGGCGTCCAGAGCCTCAATCTGCTCAGAATCCAGCGCGCTGATCTGAGCGGTGGAGAGAGCCGCGATCGACTTGGTGCTAAGGCTGGAAATCTGGTCGGTGCTGAGGAGGGCAACGTTGTCCGTGGTCAGCGCGGAGATCTGGACGGCGCTCAGGACGGCAATCTGTTCGCTGCTGAGAGCGGTGATCTGATCGCTGGTCAGAGCGGCGATGTGATCGGTCTTGAACGCGGCGACCTGTCCCGTGGTAAGGCCGGAGAACTGGTCGCTCGTCAGGCCGACGAGGTTTGCGGTGGAGAGGCCGGCCAGAGCCTTGGCGCTGATGACCGCGATTTCATCGGAGGAGAAGGTGGCGAGATCCTCGCTGCTGAGGACCGAAATAGCGGCAGAGCTTAGCGAAGCAAGCTGCGCGGTAGTCAGGCTGGCGATCTGGTCACTGTTCAGCTTCTCGAACTGAGCGGAGCTAAAGGCGGCGAGCTGAGCTGTGCCGAGGCTTCCGAGCTGCTCGCTTTCGAGAACGGCCAGCTGATCGAGGGTCAGGCCTTTGATGGCGGTGGAGGAAACGGCGCTGATCTGGTCGGATGTCAGGAGAGCGACGTCATCGGTCTCGAGAGCCGCGATCTGAGACGAAGACAGTACCTTTATCTGGTCCGTCCGCAGCGCCGCGATGTCGTCTGAAGTCAGATTAGCTATCGTGGTCGTGGAAAGAGACCGGATCTGGTTCACGGTCAGAGAGGAAATGATCGAGGTCATGGACGCGCCTATCAAGTTAGCCGATTAAATTTTCATCTCGCCTGCCACGGATACGGGAAGGCCCCAAAGGCCCGCCCCCTACCCCGGGATGCATCCTGCTTCCCTTGGCAACGTTTCCCCCGCTGCTTGACACCACCGCTGGCATCGGCGCCTCGGGCGTCCTTAAGGACGTAAATTTGTGTGGAACATGGCTGACGAGCCCGCGGGCTGGAAGGGCATCATGCGTCCAGGGCATCTATGTGCCCTGCCCCCCGCGTATCAAAGACGGCAGCCCCTAGACGAGACTGCTAACTGAAAGCTGCCCGCTCCCCCCAGGAGATTCGTTCGCAGACAGAATTCTCGAAAAAGAGTTAGTGCCGCATTCCATAATAATAGGTTAACGCCGGTTAACGGCGGAGCACCCCAAAAAAGACGGGCAGGATCACGGCAGAGCAACTGCCAGATTACAGAATAACAAAATTATCTTTATAAATCAATGCTTTGCTGGGAATTTAGTCGTTCCAACGATATCGTACCCGCTGCACGCACCCGCGGATGGATAAGCCGATGCCCGCTTCCAGAAACTGACTTTTTTTGAACACTGATGGGAATATAGACTTGAGTAAAGGCGACGCGTCTTCGAGCGACGGAATCCCGTAAGTCCGGGATTTTGGCGCGCAGCGGCGCGCCGAGGGAAAGAAATGTCTGAAGAAGAACCTCCTTTTCTCGATGACGCGGCAAGTCCAACGCAAGCTAGCGCCGGTAAAACGGGGACGACGCCTAGGCGTACCGTTTCCACTGAAGCCTCCAGGCACAAGACTCCGGGATACCCATTGATGAATACGAACGTCACAGCCCCTAACCAGATTTCGCTGCAGGGCCTGCTGGAGCGGACGCGCAACGGCCAGATGTCGCTGGTCGAGTTGTTCCAGATCACGGAAAACCTGAACGCCGGAGGTCATCGCGCCCAAGCGATCGAGTTCTTCAAGAACTGGATCGCCTTCAATGACGCCAATCCTCTCCTGCACGTCGCCTATTTCAACTATTCCGTCGCCCTGAACCAGTCGGGCGATACTGCCGGCGCTGTCCAGGCGCTGCGCTCAGCGATCAGGCTGAACCCGAATTTCGGTCCGGGCCACATCAACCTCGGCCGCGCGCTCGAGGATGCCGGCCTGATCCATCAGGCCGTCGAACAGTGGCGGCAATACGTCCAGCTGACCACCGACATCACACCCGACCGCCTCGCTCATCGCCACATGAGCCTGCAACACATCGGTCGCGTGATGGAAGGTGCAGGTCTGCTGGAGGAAGCAGAAAACGCGCTCTGGCAGGCAATCGAACTGCAGCCCGACCGCACCGAGGCCGGCCAGCACTGGACAGCGTTGCGGCAGCGGCAGTGCAAGTGGCCGACGCTGGTCTCATCCGAACACGTCACGATCCGGCAGTTGCTGGATGCCATGTCGCCGCTGACGCTCGCCTGCTATTCGGACGACCCGATTTTCCAGCTCGCCAAGGCTTATCGTTACAACAAGACTCTGGTGGGGAGGCCGGATCTTTCCGCGGTCGCCCGCAAGCCGGCGCGTCACAAGACCGGCACCGGCCAGCGCCTGCGCGTCGGCTACGTCTCCTCTGACCTGCGCGAACACGCGGTCGGCTTTGCGCTCTGCGAGGTGATGGAGCTGCACGACAAGAACAGTGTCGAGGTCTTCGCCTACTATTCCGGAGAGAACCGGCCGAACGACAAGACGCAGAACCGTATCAAGGCTGCCGTCCATACCTGGCGGGACATCACTGCCGTGAGCGACATCGATGCTGCCCGTCAGATCGTCGCCGACGAGATCGACATCCTCATCGACGTCAACGGCTACACCAAGCACGCCCGCACCAAGATTTTCGCCTACCGCCCCGCGCCGGTAATCGTGAACTTCTGCGGCTATCCGGGAACCATGGCGAGCCCGTACCACCAGTACATGATCGCCGACGGGCATATCGTTCCGCCGGAAAACGAAATCTACTACACGGAAAAGGTCTTCAGGATCGCCTGCAACCAGCCGCTCGACCGCAAGCGCCCGATCGCCGAGCGCCCGACGCGTGCCGATGCCGGCTTGCCGGAAGACGCCTTCGTCTATGCCTGCTTCAACGGCATGCAGAAGATCACCGCCAAGTGCTTTGAGCGCTGGATGGAAATCCTCAAGGCGACGCCGGGCAGTATCCTCTGGCTTCTGGTCGGCGACGAGGACGTGAACCAGCGGCTGCGCAAGCTCGCCGAACAGGCCGGCGTCGATCCCCAGCGCCTGCTCTTCGCCAAGAAGGCCGCCAATCCGCTGCATCTGGCCCGCATCGGCCTCGCCGACCTGTTCCTCGACACCTTCCCCTACGGCGCACACTCGACGGCCGCCGATGCGATCACGTCGGGTCTGCCGGTCCTCACCATGCCTGGCAAGAGCTTTGCCTCGCGCTTCTGCACCAGCATCGTCGCGGCCGCCGGCGTACCGGAACTGATCTGCGCCTCTCCCGAGGACTATGTCGCCCGCGCGATCGCCTACTACAAGGACCGCAAGAGCCTGGCGGAAGTACGTGAGAGCATCGCCCGCCAGCGCGAAACCAGCGTTCTGCGCGACATTCCGGCCCTCGCCCGCCGCCTGGAGGAAATCTACTGGGAGATGCAGGGCGAGTGCGAACGCGGCGAGCTTCCCGTTCCGGATCTGCGCAATCTCGACGTCTATTACGAGGTCGGGACCGAGATCATCAAGGAAAACGTAGAATTCGACGACACTGCGAGCTATCGCCAGCGTTATCTTGAAAAACTCGTCAAATGGAACGAGTACGAGCCCCTGATCCGCGATAACCGTCTGTGGACGGAACCGAGAAGCTGATAGCTTCTCGGCGAGAATACGGTACAGGTTGGACATGAGCATGAACAACAAAATCGCCGCCGTCGGCGCCGGTCTTTCCGGCGCCGTGATCGGCAGGACGCTCGCCGAGGCCGGCTATGAAGTCGAGGTATTCGATACCCGGTCCCACATCGCCGGGAATTGTCATACCGAGCGGGACGCCGACACCGGCGTGATGGTGCATGTCTACGGTCCGCACATCTTCCACACCGACGACGCCGAGGTGTGGGACTACGTCAACCGGTACCAGACCTTCCTGCCCTACAAGAACCGGGTGAAGACCACGAGCGGTGGACAGGTTTACTCGCTGCCGATCAATCTCCACACCATCAACCAGTTCTTCGGCAAGACGTTGCGTCCGGACGAGGCCCGCGCCTTCATCGAGACCCAGGCCGATACCTCAATCGAGGACCCGCAGACCTTCGAGGAACAGGCGCTGCGCTTCGTCGGCAGAGACCTCTATGAAGCCTTCCTGAAGGGCTATACCCAAAAGCAATGGGGTTGCTCGCCGACCGAACTCCCCGCCTCGATCCTGAAGCGCCTGCCGGTCCGCTTCAACTACGACGACAACTACTTCTTCCATAAATTCCAGGGCATGCCGGAGAACGGCTATACCGACATGATCGGGCGGATCCTCGATCATCCGGGTATCCGGGTCCATCTCGGCACCCGGTTCGAACGGGACCAAGGCAAGGACTTCGCCCACGTCTTCTATTCGGGACCGCTCGATGGCTACTTCGATCATGAGTTCGGGCGGCTCGGCTATCGCACGCTCGACTTCGAGCGTTTCACCTATGAAGGCGATTACCAGGGCTGCGCGGTAATGAATTACGGCGACGTGTCCGTGCCCTACACCCGTATCACAGAGCACAAGCACTTCTCACCTTGGGAAGAGCACAAGGGTTCGGTCTGCTACCGCGAATTCTCGCGCGCCTGCGAACCGGAGGATGTGCCCTACTACCCGATCCGGCTGGTGAAGGAGAAGGAACAGCTCGCGGCCTACGTCTCCCGCGCCAATGCGGAGCGCGCGGTCACCTTCGTCGGACGGCTCGGCACCTACCGCTATCTCGATATGGACGTGACGATCCGCGAGGCGCTGGACACGGCGCGGCTCTTCCTCGCGAAGACGGCCGAAAACGGATTGATGCCGGCCTTCCTGCATCCGCCGGTGTGAGAGACCGCTTAAGACCCTATCTCACCGGCACCCGGCGATAGCCGCGCAGGAATCGGCAAACCTTTCGCAACAGCACCTTGAGCGTCAACCGTTCGGTTTCGCCGGGGCCGGTTTCGATATTGCTGCCGAAGGTCGTCGTCGCCGGATTCGCGAACTTGTCCTGAATCGCCACCGCCGGCGTCAGCTGATAGATGTTCAACAGCGCCGGAACGGGCGAATACTCCCGGCTGAACAGGAAATAGTCGGCGACAGTGTGGGTGCTCTTGTCGAGCGACAGAAGCTTGGCGGCAGCGGGTTTCGACAGCAGATAGGCGCCCGTGCACCAGGTGGAGGAGCGGATGCGGCGAAGCGCACGCCCGTCGATATCCAGAATGGACGGGCCGAGCAACACGGAGTTGGTGGTCGCTTCCAGCCGGATAATGTCGGCGTCGGCCGGAAAGGATTTCATCCTCTCAGGCTCGGCGAAACTGGCAAATCCCTCCGATAGATGCAGGTCATCCTCAAGCACGAGGCCATAGGGGTCTTCTCCCTCGGCGATCCGTTGCCAAGCTTCGAAGTGGCTGAAAAAGCAGCCAATCTGGCCGCGCGACCAAGTTGCGTTCGGCCGCTCGGCACGGATCAGCGCCAGGTCCTCATCCGACAGGCTGCTGCCGTCGAAAGCGCGTAGCCGCTCGAACGGCAATCCCTTCAGCTGGGCCGTCATATGCGCCAGCCGGTCGGCATCGCGATCCATGTTGATGAGGTAAATTGCCATGCGAAAGACAGCCGCCTTCTTGTGAAAAATGAAGATGAAAGGCCCGCCGCACATCAAGCTTAGCGGTTCCCCATTAAGTTTGCGTGAAATCCGGTTTCTCAGCGTCAGCCAGCACCGTGCGCCGGATGACGTCGATGAGTTCCCGCCGTGCTGCAAGCCGGGTCAGCATATGATCGGTATCCTCAATGATTTGGAGAGCGGCGTTGGGGAACGCTTTGAGCCCGGAGAAGTCTGGGCCGAAATAGCGGGCAAGCTCATCGAGACTGCCATCGATCCGACAGCCGACGAACGTCACCCTGGCCCCTCGCCCGTCCATCGCCCGCAGCATGCCAAACAGGGTGGAGCGCATGCGGCCGAGCTTGGTCAGCGTTCCCAGATAGGGCGCCAGCGATCGCGCGACGCGCCTTGCCAGAAGGCCGTAGACGTTTTGCAAAGCGCGTTTCAGGTTAACCTCTCCCTTGATCAGCCGTCGGTAGGTATCCAGGCTGAAGGCGCGTTGCTTGTAGACCGCCAATGGCCTTGCGCCAGCCCTGAGCGTCGCCTCGACGTCCTCGTCGGGATCCCAGACAAGGCGCAGCTGGTTGACGCTGATGACGCCGGCGACATCCCGGTTTTGCCCGGCGAAGGTAAGCGCGGCGTGCGCGCCGCTGCACACCCCTACAAGGTAGATCGGTCCGCCATCATCCTGCCGCAGCCAGTCGATCACGGTGCGGATGTCACGCTGCTGTGTCTCGGCGTACACCACCTGATCCGGTACACCGGGGCGAGCCGGGCTATCGCCGATGTTGGAAAGGTCGACACGCAAGCAACGGATACCGTCGGCCGCCATCCGCCTGGAGGCATCGACCCACTGGCCGCCCCAGCCGATGTGATAGGTATAGGCCATATTGAGAAACACTAGCGTGGCCCGCACCCTGCCCTGATCTGGCGCGCACAGCACGCCGCGGAGCCCGGGCGCGGAACCGATCGTCAGCGCGGTCTCAACAAAGCCATCGCCCTTGAGCACGGCGGGTTCCTCGACGGCTTCCGCATGACCAGCCGACAACTGGCACGGCCAGTGCGCGGTCATCCAATCGACGACAGCATTGATCGGGCTGACGGGCTCGACGGAGACGTTGAGCCCGTCCATCATTTCACCATAGCCGGGAAAATCGGCGACCTCGATTTCTCGCCCACCCTCGCGCAGTCCCGCCAGCACCTGCTCGTCGGAGGCGTTGTCCGGCCGCTTGAGGAACAGCATCGGCATTTCGTTCGGCAGGTTGTGACCGTCTGCGACAGCAGATTTCAAGGCCGTGGCAACGCCCTGCGGCAGCACGAAGCCGGCCAGCGACACGCTGCCTTCGGGATAGTCGAGCGAGATACCCAGATCCTCGACGATCACGCGCTCCCGCAGGCCGGTCTCGCGGAGAAAGCGTCGGCCGTTGAGCGCCGGAACCGCCAGCACTACCCCGGCTGTGGCCTCGAAGCGTTCCGCCGCCAGAAGCGCAATCATGCCACCAAGACCCATGCCGTAGAAAATCACGCGGCGGCAGCCGGCCAGATGTTGCAACTCGCCGGCCGCGGATAGCGCACCGCCGACCCAGGCTTCGAGATCGGCCCCGCCCGCGATGGCGGCCGCATCCCCCTCGCCGGGATAATCGAACCGCAGCGTGGAATAACCACGCTCGGCCAATCTCGAGGCCAGCAGTCGGTGGAACTTGCGACTGCAGAGACCGTCGAACCCCCAGGGGCCGCAGATCACTACGCCGATTTCTCCCCCCCTGGCATGCAGATGGCCCACAGTCCCCGCAAAGGCGATCGCCCGCTCGGCCAGAAGCAGCGTTGATGTCACGACGTTCGGAAAATTTACGGTCATCATCCGGTTCCTTCACCGTCAACGTACAAGCACGAGGCGCCGCAGGAGACCCGCAAGATTGTCGGGAAGCCGGCCATCCGCCCAGTCCGCCACCATCGCTCGGTCCTCGGCGGGAATGGCGTTGAGCAACAACAGGCCGGCGCCATAGACCAACGCCCCGATGAACACTCCAAGAACCATGCCCGAGACACCAGGCATCCATACAATGCAAAGCCGTGCTGCCACGGCACAGAGCGCCGCCGCGATGACAACCTTCATGAGCCCATCGAACCGGAAGGGCACGCCTAGGACGCGCTGGCAGAAAATGGCGTAGAACACCATGGTTCCGATCGACACCACACCCTTTGCCCAGGCTGCTCCCTCTCCGCCGTAACGCGGTACCACGAGCATCAGAAGAATGACCGAGGTCAGCCCACGGATGATCGACAGGCGCAGGGACTCGCTGCTGCGTTCCGTCGCCAGCAGCAGCCGCGCCGGCACATATTCGAGCGCCTGAAACAGACAGAAGAACAGAAGCACGACCGAGACGGATATGGCGGGGACGAAATCCGCGCCGAACAGCAAGGGGATGAGCACCGGCGCGATCGCCGCGCCACCGAGACTGATCGGCGCAAGCACAATCGTCATGCCGAGCAGGCTACGGTTAAACACGCGCGTCAGCGCCTCCCTGTCGCCCCGGTCATGGTGGTGGCCAAGATAGGGAACGAGCGTGGCGACAAGAAACAGCGCGACCTGGATCACCATCCCGCTCATCGTGAGGCCGATGCTGTAGAACCCGACATCCATCAGCGTGAAGAACAGGCCAATCAGGGCGAGTTCGATACGCGAACTCAGTATCTCCGCAAGACCGCCGGACAGCCAGTTGTCGCGGGCATAACGGCGCATGGCGGGCGTAACGACGGACGTCTCCACAGGACCCTTCGCCGCGTATCGGCGCAGCGACAGCGCCTGCGGGAAATGACGCATCGCATGACCGAGGATCGCGCCGGCCGGACCGAGCAGCAGCGCTCCTATCATCACCGAAAGCGGCTGGATCAGCGAACCGACCGCCGAATAGAACGTGCTCTCGCGAAAACGGCCGAGACCCTCGGCCGCGGCGAGTGACATGGTCGAATAGGCGTAGGAGAGGAAAAGGACGGTTATGGCGATCCACAACAGTCCGTCACTGCTCCTGTCGTGCAGGAAGAACCAGCCGGCATAGCCGACGAGACCGAGCGCCGCCACTCCGGTCGGGAGCGCGAAGCGCCGCGTCAGGATGTTGACCAGTCCGCCGGCACTCTCGGGTTCTCCATCGGTGCGGGCGACGAAACGCAGGAGCGTGGGCGGTATGCCGAATCCCGATACCAGTGTCGTCAGCGTCATGATCCAGAGCGCGTAGGCAACGATCCCAGCACCCTCGACGCCGAGCAGGCGTGCTACCAGCACGCTGCTGCCAAGACCTGCGGCCAGAGACAGCATTCCGGCCGCTGTGTTGAGCAGGGATGAGCTGAGCATGGACTGCATCGTCGACGACCGTCTCCGTTCCGCCAAGAAACCTCGCGGGATAACGAAGGACAGCCGTAAGTCCGTGGCTTTAAGATTCGGTTTCCGAGCGCCCCCAAACGGTAAGTTTGTCAACAAAGGCTTAACCGGGATTTAAGGGGTGGGCCCTAGGGTGTGCACATCCGCCGAGCGGCATTCTGGATAGAGATCATGACCGATATCTCGCTTTCATCCCGCCATGAGAGCTGGCTGAAGCTGAAGCTGCTGCACCTTTTCTGGCGGCTCATCTCAGTTCTGCCCGACCGCCAGTTTCTTCGCTGGAAATACTATTCGATGGAGGGCCATCTTCCCGACCTCGACCATCCGCGGCTGTTCAGCGAGAAGGTCCAGGTCCGCAAGCTCTACGACCGCAATCCGCTCTATCCGCAGATGGTGGACAAGCACGGCGCAAAGCAGTTGATTGCCGAGCGTGCCGGCGAGCAGTACGTCATTCCGACCTACTGGTTCGGCCGTGACCTGAAGGACGTCGACTGGTCGAAAATCCCCCTCCCCGCTGTCGTCAAGCCGACCCATGCCTCCGGTCTCGGCGCATTCCTGCGTGACCGGAAGGATATCGATGAACTGATGGCCGACAATCCGAGTCGGAAATGGCTGTCGCAGAAGTACCATCGGATCAACAGGGAATGGGCCTACGGCGAGTTCGAGCCGCAGATCATCATCGAGCAGATGCTGGTCGAGCGTGAGGGCGCCCCGGACGATTTCCGCTTCTTCACCTTTTCCGGCGAGATCTCGCATATCGAGGTCCGGCTGCGCCGCAATGGTCACGGCTACGAGTGCAACTACACACCGGATTGGCAGCGCATGGAGTTCGACACCGGCTACTACGACTCCTATCCCGAACTTGCCCCCCCGGAGCGGCTACCCGAAATGATGGAGGTGGTGAGGAAAATTGCCGCCGACAGCGATTTCATGCGCGTGGATCTCTATCTCAACCAAGGCCACGTCTACGTTGGCGAAGTGACGATCTATCCCGGCGGCGGCTTCAAGGGCTGCGTTGCCGATGAATACGACGAAATGCTCGGCAAGCTGTGGAAGCAGACGCTGACGCCGACGCGACGTTGACGATCGGCGAGGCTTCATGAAATTCCTGTTTCTGTCGACCCATGCCTTCCTGCCGACGACGCGCAAGACCAGCGTGCATTTCGTCTCGGAAGCCCTGGCCGACCGGGGCCACGAGGTCGCGACGATCAGCGTCGGCTACAGCTGGCTGACGGCGCTCAAGAAGCCGGAACTCTACGCTCAGCTTGCCGCCGCGCAGAAGAACCGGTTCGTCGAGGTCCGTCCGGGATACCGTTCGGCCTGCTATCTGCCGCCACTCCACCCGTTCAGTTCCGGCAACGCACAGGTCAATCGTCTTACCGCCCTGTTCTTTCCGCTCTACGGCAATTTGCTCCCGCGCTTTTTCCGCGACGAGATCCGCAGGGCCGACGTCGTCGCGATCGAATCCGGCACCGCGCTCGCCTTCTTCGATGCCGTGCGCCGCCTCAATCCCGCCGCCAAGACGCTCTACTTCAACCGGGACCGCCTCGACACGGTCGGCGCCTCCGCTCATCTCCAGGCTCTGGAACAGCGCGTCGCTCCGCGCTTCGACCGGGTTATCGTACCCTCGCCGAAAATGGCCGAGCACCTGCCGCGCGAGAGCCGGGTGGTCTACGTTCCCCAGGGCATCGACAAGGGCGGTTTCGACGCTTGCGAGACATCACCCTATGCGACAGGCACGAAGAACGCGGTCTCCGTCGGCAACATGCTGTTCGACCATGATGCCGTCACGGCCATGGCAAAAAGCAGCCCCGACGTCACCTTCCATTTCTTCGGCGCCGGTATACCGGACGACCTGCCGGCCAATGCGATTGTCTATGGCGAAAAACCGTTCCGCGAGATCATCCCCTTCATCAAGTTCGCCGATTTCGGCATCGCCCCCTACCGTCTCGGAGAACGAGAACTCTATCTTGCCCAATCTAGCCTCAAGCTGCAGCAGTACAGCTACTGCCTGTTGCCGATCCTCGTGCCTGACCTGATGGAAGGCAGCCGGGCGAACCTGATCGCCTATGCGCAGCGCGGCGAGACCGACTGGGCGGGCAAGGTGGCGAAGGCCGCCACCATCCCCCACGATCCGCACTGGCGCGACGGCATCCTCACCTGGGCCGAGGTATCCGGACGGATCGAAGCGGAAATCGCGGCGATCTGAGATATACCGGCCGTCGCCGATTTGTCGCACCCTCTCCGGCAATCACAGACTTGCATGGCCGAACGCCGCGCGGCAAAACGGCATTCGGAGCGAAAAGGACGACCGTGAGCGAAGAAACCATCACACTCTACGAAGCAATTGGCGGCGACGATACCGTCAAGGCTCTCACTCGCCGGTTCTACGAACTGATGGATACTCTGCCCGAGGCTGCGCGTTGCCGCGCCATCCATCCGGCAGATCTCTCCGGCAGCGAGGAAAAACTCTACGAATACCTGACCGGCTATCTCGGCGGCCCACCGATTTACATGGAAAAGCGCGGTCATCCAATGCTGCGCCGGCGCCACTTCGTCGCCGAGATCGGTCCGCAGGAGCGCGACGAATGGCTGCTCTGCTTCCGCCGCGCCATGGACGAGACCATCACCCATGAGAAACTGCGCGCCATCATCTGGGAGCCGATCGAGCGGCTCGCCTATCACATGCAGAACAGGGAGTGAGACCATGGGATTTTGCGACCGCGTCCGCCCGCTCGTCGTGGTGCTCGCCGGACTGATCGGCGCGGCCGGCGTTGCGCTTGCAGCAGCGGCAACCCATGCCGGCGGCGAAGCCCTGCTGGGTCCTGCCTCGACCATGTGCCTTGCCCATGCGCCTGCCATGCTCGCCCTTTTCGCCGCCCATAGGTTCCTGAGGACGGCGACCGGTGCGGCGCTGCTGATGGCTGTCGGCACTCTGCTGTTTGCAGGCGACCTGGTGCTCAAGCATTTCTACGGAAGCGGCCTGTTCCCCATGGCAGCCCCGACGGGCGGTATTACCATGATGATCAGCTGGTTGCTGGCGGGAGTGGGGGCGCTGATGCCAGCGCCGCGTTCGTAGCAGAGCACTGGAATCGGGGCGAAACGTCACGCGAAGAACATTGCTCCGGGTTCCCCAACCCGGAGGTTTGCCGGGGATCTGCCGGATGATCAGAGGCTCGCGGTTTCCCGCTGGCCGAACATCAGGAGATTTCCGTGCGGGTCGCGGACATAGAAGCGGGCCACGCCCACTCCGTCTTCCGCGGTACTCCTCAGTCCCTCCACGCCCCGTGCTGCCAGTTCCTCATAGAAGAGGCTGACGTCATTGCAGCGAATGAAGACGGAACTGTTGCTGGACATCATCGGATCATGACATTCCCAGAACTGCAGCTCCATGCGTCCACGGCGGAAAACAATATAATCTTCGCAGGCGACCGGCCGCTGTTTGAAGCCGAGCGCGTTTATGTAAAAATCACGTGTCTGGGAAAAATTCAGCGAGGGGAGAATCGGCATGACGTCGACTTCGCTGAAATCGGCCGGGTTCATCGCGTTCATTCGAACAATCCTTGATGAGCCCCCGCGCCTTTCGAAAGCGGCCGGGCCCTTCAGCCGCTTTTTCTACCGGCGTTCCTCTGCCATTTCGGCGCAGGGAAGCTAATAATAGTCGCGTCGCACTGCGGCGACTGGGAAGAATTGGTCCTCTGGGTGCGCTGATGCAAGCCCGGTAACATCACAATCTCGGCACTGTGTTGCAAACTTGTGTCAGTAGCCTGCAGGCGCTCCAGCAATTCCGGCAACAGGCCATCGCCGTTGTCCTGTGCGAGCATTCGCAATCCGAGCATAAAGAATCTGTCGTCATCCATTGTTGGAACCTCGTTCATTCAGAGTCTGGAGCGCCCGCTCCAGACTCGATTTGCTGCCATTGCGCAGCGGTATGAAGGTCTTGCCGAACTTCTTGCAGCCTGACTTCACCCGCAGACACGCATCGTGGCTGATACAGTCGATAGGGCAGAAGACGCAGTCGACCGATGGTAGGACCGTATCGATGCGCGACACCGCTTCTCTCAAACCGCCGTCGTGGTGAATAAGTTCCGCACCATGATTGCTGGCGATCTGGCGCAGATGCGCCACCTGGCAGTCGCGCCCGCCGACATAGAGGAAGCTGCGGATGCTCTTCGACGGCTGCTGGCCCTGCGTATCGGTGCCCTTGCCCTCCGGGCGTTGTGTCGCCTGCTTCTTACCCTTCTTCGCCATTGGATATCCCTCTGTTCGCGACCGCGAATCCGGCGGCGTCTTGGTTGCAGGGCGGACATTATTAAACTTGATTGTCAGAGTAAAGATTAAACTTGAGCCAATTAATCACCTTTCTCACCTGGGAAATCGGCTGGGGCTCATACCCGCAAAGAGGGTAACTCCGCCGCGCAATGACAACAGGCGGAACGACGGCGACCAGCCTGCATCCCTTGCGGCACAAGGCTTCTGCTCGGAAATGAAAAATTTTACCGTTTGATAAAATTTTCAACCTGAGTTACCGTGTTCGCAATCGCACGAATAAATAAAGAGGGAACTCACGATGCGAAGACTGGAACCGGGCCTGAAGGCCGGGCGGCTTGATGCTGCCGATTATGCGAGGAATTTCTCAGACCTGCACCCCCCGCTCGGCGACCACGAAGCGCTTGTGGCGGCGGATCGCTGTTATTTCTGTCACGACGCGCCGTGCATGACGGCCTGTCCGACCTCGATCGACATTCCGATGTTCATCCGCCAGATCTCAACGGGCAATCCGCTCGGCTCGGCGAAGACCATCTTCGATCAGAACATTCTCGGCGGCATGTGCGCCCGCGTCTGTCCCACCGAACAGCTCTGCGAAGAGGCCTGCGTGCGTAACACGGCCGAGGAGCGCCCGGTCGAAATCGGCCGGCTGCAGCGCTATTCGACCGATATCGCCATCGCCCAGGGCCGGCAGTTCTATACGCCGGCGGCGGAGAGCGGCCGGAAGATCGCGGTCGTCGGCGCCGGTCCAGCCGGGCTGGCCTGCGCCCACCGGCTCGCCATGGCCGGCCATTTCGTAACGATCTACGACCATCGCGAAAAGGCCGGCGGCCTCAACGAATACGGCATCGCGGCCTACAAGACGACCGGTGATTTTGCCCAGAAGGAGGTCGACTACATCCTGTCGATCGGCAATATCGACGTGATCAACGGTTATATGCTCGGCCGCGACTTCACCCTTGCCGACCTGCAGGCGAAGTTCGACGCCGTCTTCCTCGGCACCGGCCTCGGCAACGTCAACGCACTGAACATTCCCGGCGCCAACATCAACGGCATCGTCGACGCTGTCGAATTCATCGCCAACCTGCGTGAAGCGAATGACAAGGCCGACGTTCCGGTCGGCCGCGACGTGGTCGTCATCGGCGGCGGCATGACGGCGATTGACGCCGGCGTACAGGCCAAGCTGCTGGGCGCAGAGAACGTGACGATCTGCTACCGCCGCGGCAAGGAGCACATGAACGCCTCGGAGTTCGAGCAGGATCTTGCCGCCGCGAAGGGCGTGCACATCCGCCACTGGCTGCAGCCGAAGGAAGCCTCCCATCACCATGGCCACGTCTCGGCGATCACCTTCGAATACACCCATCTCGAAAACGGCGTCATGAAGGGCACAGGCCATACGGTGGAGATCAAGGCCGATCAGGTACTGGTCGCCATCGGCCAGAAGCTCGATCCGTTCGGCATCGACGGTCTCAGGCTCGAAGGCGGCAAAATCGCCGTCGATGCCGAGGGGCGCACCTCCCTGCCGGGCGTCTGGGCCGGCGGCGACTGCGCCTTCGGCGGTCAGGATCTGACCGTCTCCGCCGTCGCCATGGGCCGTGACGCGGCCGAAAGCATCAACCGCTCTCTCGCCGCGCAAACGGCGGGCGTGACCGCAGTCGCTTGAACGTTCGGGAGAGATACCATGGCTGATATCCGCAACAACTTCGTCGGCATCAAGTCGCCCAACCCGTTCTGGCTGGCTTCCGCGCCGCCGACCGACAAGGCTTACAACGTCGAGCGCGCCTTCAAGGCGGGCTGGGGCGGCGTGGTGTGGAAAACGCTGGGGCAGGAGGGCCCTCCGGTCGTCAACGTCAACGGCCCGCGCTACGGCGCAATCTGGGGCGCTGACCGCCGGCTGCTCGGACTCAACAACATCGAACTCATCACCGACCGCGACCTCTACACCAACCTTCGCGAAATGAAGCAGGTGAAGAAGAACTGGCCGGACCGGGCGATCATCGCCTCCATCATGGTACCCTGCGAGGAGGAAGCCTGGAAGGCTATCCTGCCGCTGGTCGAGGAAACCGAGGTGGATGGCATCGAACTCAACTTCGGCTGTCCGCACGGCATGTCGGAACGCGGCATGGGTTCCGCAGTTGGCCAGGTGCCGGAATACATCGAGATGGTCGTGCGCTGGTGCAAGCAGTACACGCGCATGCCGGTCATCACCAAGCTGACGCCGAACATCACGGACATCCGCTACCCGGCCCGCGCCGCAAAGCGAGGCGGCACGGATGCCGTTTCGCTGATCAACACGATCTCCTCGATCGTATCGGTGGACCTCGACAACTTCTCACCTGTGCCCAGCATTGATGGGCGCGGTAGCCACGGCGGCTATTGCGGTCCGGCGGTCAAGCCGATCGCGCTCAACATGGTCGCGGAGATCGCCCGTGACAAGGAAACCTACGGCCTGCCGATCTCTGGCATCGGCGGCGTCACCACTTGGCGCGACGCGGCCGAGTTCCTGGCTCTCGGAGCCGGCAACGTACAGGTCTGCACCGCCGCCATGACCTACGGCTTCAAGATCGTGCAGGAAATGATCACCGGCCTGTCGAACTGGATGGACGCCAAGGGCCACCGCACACTCGACGATTTCGCAGGCCGCGCCGTGCCGAACGTCACCGACTGGCAGTACCTCAACCTCAATTACATCGCCAAGGCGCGTATCGACCAGGATGCCTGCATCAAGTGCGGCCGCTGCCACATCGCCTGTGAGGACACCTCGCACCAGGCGATCACGCAGTTCGTCAATGGCGTCAGGCACTTCGAGGTGATGGAGGACGAATGCGTCGGATGCAACCTCTGCGTTAACGTCTGCCCGGTCGAGAACTGCATCACGATGGTGGGTCTGGAACCCGGCACCATCGACAAGCGTACCGGCAAGGTCGTCGACGCCAACTACGCCAATTGGACGACCCACCCGAACAACCCGATGTCGGTTCAGGCGGCAGAATAACGATCCACCGCCGCCGCCTGCGAGGCCCTCTCCGGAGGGCCTCTTTTTTGAGCGTACCTGATCTCTTGGAGCTTCCGACACGCAACCCAAAGTAAAACAATAGGATTACATCAAAGATCAGCGCCGAGATTCAGGAAATCTTCAGTTGTTTCCCGCAATTTTAACGCGTTCACATGGAAGGCGGCATCCGCTTTCGCGACCCGCCTTTTGTACTGCATGATGGGGATCCGGGGACCGTAATGGCTGGAAACGGCAGATCATCGACGCGCGCGGAGGATCTTCGCGCCGGACTCCAGTATTATCTGCCAGCGCTGATCGTCATTGCCGCGGTCGCCATTTCGATCATCTATGCCGACACCCAGAAAAGCCGCATGTACAACGAGGCCGCACGAGCGCGGGTCACCGAACAGCTCGGCGTGATCCGCACCAGCCTCGAAAGCAACATCAACGTCAACGTGCAGTTGATGCGCGGCTTCGTCGCCGCCCTGGAAACCGAACCTGACATGAGCCAGAACCGCTTCACGGTTCTCGCCAGCCACGTGTTCGAGGCCACCTCGCAATTGCGCCACGTCGCCGCTGCGCCGGATTTCAAGATCGCCTACATCTATCCGATGGCCGGCAACGAGAAGGTGATGGGTTTCGATTACCGCCATAACGAGGAGCAGCGCAAGGCTGTGGAACTCGCCCGGGATACCGGCCGCCACGTCGTCACCGGACCGGTCGACCTGATCCAGGGCGGCAAGGCGGTAATCGTACGCTATCCCGTCGTCTACGAGGTCGGAAGGGCCGGACGGACCTTCTGGGGCATTCTCTCTGCCGTGATCGATCTCGACAAACTCTACTCCGACAGCGGGCTGAAGGTAGAGAACCTGCCGATCGACATCACCATCGCCAGGACGACCGATGATGAACAGCTTCCGCCCTTCTTCAGCACCACGTCCGCAGCGCTGCACAATCCGGTACGCATGACGATCGATCTCGGACAGGAGACCTGGCAGATCTCCGCCACGCCGAAGGGCGGCTGGTCCGATACCCCCCCGGACATGTGGTTCTTCCGCAGCCTGCTGCTGATGGTGGGCGTGATGATCATGGCCCCGGTACTCTGGGTCGCCAGCCTGCTTCGCGAACGCCATGGCCACATCGCCGTGCTGAGGCAGCGCGAGGAGGAACTGCGCTCCATATCGCACCGCCTCGAAGTCGCACTGGAATCATCCGAAATCGGGGTCTGGGAACTGGACATAGCTTCCGGCGAACTGACCTGGGACGGGCGCATGCACGCTATCTACGGCATACCGAAGGATGAAACGCCCAGCGAATATTCAGGTTGGCGCCAAACGCTTCATCCCGACGATGTGGAGAACACCGAACGTCTGTTCAACGAGGCGATCGCATCCAGCCGCGACTACTCCGGCGAGTTCCGCATCGTGTGCCCCTCGGGCGAGATCCGCCATATTCGCGCCTATGGCACGCTGTACCGCGATTCACACTTCCGCAAGAAGATCGTCGGCATCAACTGGAACGTGACCGCCGACGTGAAGCTGAAACAGGCGTTGCTGGAGGCCAAACGCGAGGCCGAGATCCAGAACCAGGAGCTCGAAAAGGCGCGCCAGCATATGGAGTACAACTCGCTCCACGACGCCCTGACCGATCTTCCCAACCGCAGGTTCCTCGACCAGCACCTCAAGGAAATCGACGGCAGGAGCGATCGCAAGGGTATGTACGCCCTGCTCCACATCGACCTCGATCGCTTCAAGGAGATCAACGACACGCTGGGTCACGGCGCGGGCGACGTCATCCTGAAGCACACGGCCTCGCGGCTTAGGGAAAACATCCGTCGCGGCGATTTTGCCGCCCGCATCGGCGGCGACGAATTCATCGTCGTCTGCAATGGGATGGCCGGTGACAGCGATTATACCGAACTGGCCCGGCGCCTGATCGACGCCATCAATACACCGGTCCTCTATGACGGTCACGAGTGCCGGACCGGTGCCAGCATCGGCATCGCCAAACGGCAGGATCCGGCAGACAAGGCCGAGCAGTTGCTCGTCAACGCCGACATCGCCCTCTACGAAGCGAAGCGGCGCGGCCGCAACCGCGTCGAGCACTATACCGAGGCGATGAAATCGCTCGCCGTCGCCACCAAGCAGACCGCCGACGCCATCCTGCGCTCGGTCGAGCAGAACGGCTTCGTCGCCTATTTCCAGCCGCAGTTCGACGCCCACACGCTGGAGATTTCCGGCGTCGAAGCGCTCGCCCGCTGGGATCATCCCGAGCGCGGTTTGCTTGGACCGGCCGCCTTCCTGAAGACCGCGGAGGACCTGAACGTCGTCGCACAGATCGATGCAGCAATCCTCGACCAGGCGTTGTTCCAGGCAACCCGCTGGAAGGCACAAGGGCTGAACATTCCCAAGGTTTCGGTCAACATTTCCGCCCAACGGCTTGTCGACGGCGGACTGCTGGAACATCTCGGTCGCGTCAGCGTGCCGAAAGGACAGCTTTCCTTCGAGCTCCTTGAATCGATCTCCTTCGATGACAAGAACGAGGCGGCCACCCAGGCGATCGAGCGCATCCGCGAGCATGGCATCGATATCGAAATCGATGACTTCGGCACCGGCTATGCCTCGATCCTCAGCCTGCTGAAACTCTCGCCGCGGCGTCTGAAGATCGACCGTCAGCTCACCCGTCCGATCATCGAGTCGAGCGCCCAGCGCCGCCTGATCAGCTCGATCGTCGAGATTGGCCGCTCCCTGTCGATCGAGATCGTCGCTGAAGGCGTCGAGACCATGGCCCACGCCGAGATCCTGCGCGAGCTCGGCTGCCAGAGCCTTCAGGGTTATGCGCTGGCGAAGCCGATGTCAGCCAACGACTTCCTCGCCTTTGCTCTCAATCACCGTGGGTCGGCGTTCGCCGAGCGGGGTCCGTTCACCGCCACCGGCTGACGGCTCAGCCGAAGAGGTCGAGGCTCTGGCCGGCGGCAAAGGCTGCCCAGGCTAGCCCGCCGAAATAGATCAAGGTCAGCACGATGAGCGCGTAACCCGCGGCGACCACCGCGCCGTCTCTCTGGGAGATGCCTGCCGACAAGAGCAGGATCGCCACGCCCGGCAGCGTATTGGAAAACGGGATGAAGCTCAGCGGCATCATCAGGAGCACACCGGCGAAGGTGAGCGCCAGACCGTTCACACGGTTCATCACAGCGCCTGTGGTCAGAACCGGCAAACGCGGACGGATATAGCGGTCGATCCGCTTGAGCACGTTGACGCCACGTTCCAGCACAGGAACGAGCTTGCGGCTTTCCAACTGCCGATCCGCCAGCTTCTCCGGCAGCCAAGGCAGGCGGTTCAGGGTGATGGCGATACCGATCAGCACGATGCCTGCGCCGAACACGGTGGAGACGCCGGGGATCGACACCGGAAACAGGAAAGGCAGGGCCAACAGGCCGCACAGCAGAAGCAGGCCGCTCTCCCCCATCTCCGCCAGAATTTCCCGCAGCGTCACATGCTCGCCGCGCATGGCGGAGATCACGCCTTCGAGAACGTCGCTGGTCTTTTTCTCGGTATCGCTGAAGCCGATCGTCGTTGTCATGGCACCTACATTCAATTAACAGGCGGACGGTGTCAGAGCCGGCGGAACGAAGGTGTCAGGCCCGGATCAGGTCGCAGATGAATCGAGTTTACCCTCCAGGTCAACCCTTGGCGCTGCATGCCGGAGATGACCGGGACGCAGGATAGGAAATGACCGAAGCCACACAACAAGCCGCCGGGGCCGGGACACCGAACAGGCATGCAATCCACGCCAGAGGCCGGGAAAAGCTGCTCGCCCACGCCAGCATGCTGCTGTTTGCCGCACTGATCGCCGGCTCCTTTTCCTTCGGCGGCATCGCTGCCCGCTCAATGGACGCCGGGCCGCTGACGCTCTGGCGCTACCTGCTGACCGCGGTCGTAATGGGGATCATGGCCTTCTTCCTGTTCCGGGTTCCCTTCGAGTTTCCCCGCCAGCCGTGGCGCTTCGCCATCCTCGGTGGACTGATCGCACTTTACATGCTGACCATGTTCACGGCGCTGGAATTCACGAGCCCGGTCCAGACCGGCGCCGTCTTTACCCTGATGCCCCTGATCAGCGCCGGCCTCGCGCTGGTCCTTATCCGGCAGCCGACACGCCTCGGCGTTCTCGCCGCTCTCGTCGTCGCGGCGCTGGGCGCGGTATGGGTGATCTTCCGCGCCGATGTGAACGCCATCCTCTCCTTCGATGTCGGACGCGGCGAACTGATCTATTTCGTCGGTGTTGTCGCCCATGCCGCCTACGTGCCCCTGATCCGCAAGTTCGGGCGCGGCGAGCATCCCGTCGCCTTCGGCTTTTGGGTTACGGTCTACACCGTGCCCTGGCTCCTGCCGACCGGCCTCGGGCCGTTGCTCGACACCGATTTCACCGCCCTGCCCCTCTCCGTCTGGGCAATCGTCGGCTATCTCTCGGTGGTCACGACCGCAATCACCTTCCTGCTCCTGCAATACGCTTCCACACGCCTGCCGGCGGCAAAAGTTCTCGGCTACGGCTATCTTACCCCGACCTTCATCATCCTCCTCGAAGGCTCGCTCGGTCACGGCTGGGTGACGCCGGCCGTGTTCGCCGGCGCGCTGGTGACGGCCGGCGGACTGCTGGTGATGGGACTTCTGAAGGACTGACGCTGGATCAGGCGGTCGTCGGCCGAACTAGGAGGCCGCGTACGAACAAGTCTTCGAGAAAGCGTGCGGCGTTCTCGAAGCGCCGGTCGATGGAGACGATGTCGCCGAGCACCGCCTGCACCTGTGCGTCGAAATCGGCATAGTGCTGTGTCGTTGACCAGATCGAAAAGATCAGATGATAAGGGTCGCATTCAACGGCCTTCCCGGCGCGCACCCAACTGCGGATCACCTCGGCCTTCTCGTCGACGAGCTCCTTCAGCGGCCCCTTCAGCACGTCGAGAATGCGCGGCGCGCCGGCAAGCACCTCATTGGCGAACAGGCGGCTCTCGCGCGGATACTCGCGCGCCATTTCGAGCTTGCGGCGGATATAGGAGCGGATCTCCTGCTCCGGATCGCCCTCTGCGTCGAAGGCCCGCAGGGGTTCCAGCCAGTTCTCCAGCACGCGGTCGATCAAGGCGCGGTGAATGGCCTCCTTGGTACGGAAATAGTAGAGGAGATTGGGTTTCGACATGCCGGCCACCTCGGCGATCTGGTCGAGCGTCGAGCCGTGAAAGCCGCGCGCCGAAAACACGTCCAGCGCCGCCTCCAGGATCGCCTCCTCCTTTTCCTCCTGAATACGCGTCCGGCGTTGGGTTTTAGCCGCCCTCGGAATTGCCATGCGCCCTCTCGTCTCCGTCCTCGATCAACCCCTAAACGATTGATCTTGATCAAAATTCTTCTTGCACTTTTTTCGAGCAACTGCCCGCTATTTTGTCTTGTTTTTTCGAGTTTTCCGTCTTGAGTGCCGCGTCGGAAGTTGTAATGTTTACCAGTCGGTCAAATTATCTGGCAGAAGCCGTCGGAAGGCAATCGCCGATATAGAACCTCCGAAAAGACCATCAAGGCGACGGAGCGTGACCGCGGGGAACAAGGGGGCACGCAGCTTGCATGGCTCCCGTGACAAACAGGTGAGGATTGACGACATGGTGGCAGCACCAGGCGAGAACATGCGCATCAACGGCGACCGTCTTTGGGATTCGCTGATGGAGATGGCCAAGATCGGACCGGGCGTGGCCGGAGGCAACAACCGCCAGACGCTGACCGATGCCGACGGAGAAGGCCGCCACCTGTTCAAGAAATGGTGCGATGAAGCCGGGCTCACCATGGGCGTCGACAAGATGGGCACCATGTTCATGACCCGCCCCGGAACCGATCCGGATGCCCTGCCCGTCTATGTCGGTTCCCACCTCGACACCCAGCCGACCGGCGGCAAGTACGACGGTGTGCTCGGCGTGCTCGGCGCGCTGGAAGTGGTGCGGACCCTGAACGACCTCGGGATCAAGACGAAGCATCCGATCGTCGTCACCAACTGGGCCAACGAGGAAGGCGCGCGCTTTGCTCCCGCCATGCTCGCATCCGGCGTCTTCGCCGGTGTCATTCCGCTGGACTACGCCTACGGTCGAAAGGATCCGGAGGGCAAGACCTATGGCGAAGAATTGCAGCGGATTGGCTGGCTCGGCGACGAGGAAGTCGGTGCCCGCAAGATGCACGCCTATTTCGAATACCATATCGAACAAGGCCCGATCCTCGAGGCGGAGGACAAGCAGATCGGCGTGGTCACCCACTGTCAGGGCCTGTGGTGGCTGGAATTCACCCTGACCGGTCGCGAGGCGCATACCGGCTCCACGCCGATGAACATGCGCGTCAACGCCGGCCTCGCCATGAGCCGCATCTTCGAGATGGTGCAGGACGTGGCAATGTCGGAACAGCCCGGCGCGGTCGGCGGTGTCGGCCAGGTGTTCTTCTCCCCCAACTCCCGCAACGTCCTGCCCGGCAAGGTGGTCTTCACGGTCGACATCCGCAGCCCGAACCAGGAAAAGCTCGACCGCATGCGTGCGAAGATCGAGGCCGAGGCGGCAAAGATCTGTGAGGCCCTCGGCGTCGGCTGTTCCGTCGAGGCTGTCGGCCATTTCGATCCGGTGACCTTCGATCCGACCCTGGTCGGGCGTGTCCGCAGCGCTGCCGAACGGCTGGGCTACAGCCACATGAACATCATCTCCGGCGCCGGCCATGACGCCTGCTGGGCGGCGAAGGTCGCCCCCGCGACCATGATCATGTGCCCCTGCGTCGGTGGCCTGAGCCATAACGAGGCCGAGGACATCTCGAAGGAATGGGCGTCCGCCGGCGCCGATGTGCTGCTGCATGCAGTGCTCGAAACGGCGGAGATTGTGGAAGGGTGACGCTCTGACGGCCGGGTAACCGGTCGAGTGGGGCCTCGCGTTCCTTCACGGATGAAGGTGGCGTGCACCGGAATGCAATCATCACAATAACGAACAAGACAAGGGGTGAAGCAGCATGAGCACAGTGATCAAGGGCGGCACGATCGTTACCGCCGACCTCACCTACAAGGCGGACATCAAGATCGATGGCGGCGTGATCGTCGAGATCGGCCCCAACCTTTCGGGCGACGAGTTGCTGGACGCCTCCGGTTGCTATGTCATGCCCGGCGGCATCGACCCCCACGTCCACCTCGAAATGCCGTTCATGGGCACCTATTCCTCTGACGACTTTGAAAGCGGCACGCGCGCGGGTCTCGCGGGCGGCACGACCATGGTCGTCGACTTCTGCCTTCCCGCCCCCGACCAGTCGCTGCTGGAAGCACTGCAGATGTGGGACAACAAGTCGACCCGCGCCAATGCCGACTACTCCTTCCACATGGCGATCACCGGCTGGAACGAACGCGTCTTCGACGAGATGAAGATCGTGGTGCAGGACAGGGGCATCAACACCTTCAAGCACTTCATGGCCTACAAGGGCGCGCTGATGGTGAACGACGACGAGATGTTCGCCTCCTTCTCGCGCTGCGCCGAGCTTGGCGCTCTGCCCCTCGTCCATGCCGAAAATGGCGACGTGGTGGCGGCTATGACGGCCAAGCTTCTGGCCGAAGGCAATAACGGGCCGGAAGGCCATGCCTATTCGCGTCCCCCGGAAGTAGAAGGCGAGGCCACCAACCGCGCCATCATGCTGGCCGACATGGCGGGTGTGCCGCTCTACGTCGTGCACACCTCCTGCGAACAGGCGCACGAAGCGATCCGCCGCGCCCGGCAGAAGGGCATGCGCGTCTACGGCGAACCGCTGATCCAGCACCTGACACTCGACGAGAGCGAATACTTCAACAAGGACTGGGACCACGCCGCCCGCCGCGTGATGAGCCCGCCCTTCCGCAACAAGCAGCATCAGGATAGCCTCTGGGCCGGCCTGCAATCGGGCTCGCTCTCCTGCGTCGCCACCGACCATTGCGCCTTCACCACCGAGCAGAAGCGCACCGGAGCCGGCAACTTCGCCAAGATCCCGAACGGCACCGGCGGCCTCGAAGACCGCATGCCTATGCTCTGGAGCTATGGCGTCAACACCGGCCGGCTCACCATGAACGAGTTCGTCGCCGTCACCTCGACCAATATCGCCAAGATTCTCAACATCTATCCGAAGAAGGGCGCGATCCTGGTTGGCGCCGATGCCGATATCGTCGTCTGGGACCCGAAGCGGTCGAAGACCATCTCCGCCAGGACCCAGCAGTCGTCGATCGACTACAACGTGTTCGAGGGCAAGCAGGTAACCGGCCTGCCGCGCTATACGCTGACACGCGGCGTGGTCGCGATCGAGGAATCGACCGTGAAAACCCGCGAGGGCCACGGCAAGTTCGTTGCCCGCGAGCCGTTCACCGCCGTCAACAAGGCGCTTTCGACCTGGAAGGAAGTGGTCGCTCCCCGCAAGGTCGAACGCACCGGCATTCCGGCCAGCGGGGTTTGAGATGAGAACACGCCGTGCCCTCGCTGTCACCTTCGGTCTGGCCATACTGCCCGGAATCGCCCTCGCCGCGAACCTTCCGCTCAAGGGCAGCTACGGCAATACCGATGGCTGCCTCTACGCCCTGACCGGAGAGTCGACCGGCAGCGACAACTTCTTCCTTCTCACCCCGGAGGCGGTGACGACGGCGGTCTCCTACTGCGAGATCAAGAACGTCCTCACCGAAACCACGGAGGGTTTTGTCGTCAGCGTCTCCTGCCACGGAGAAGGCGATCCGAACGAAGAGGCGGCGTTCGAGATCAACGTCGAACCCGCCGGTCCCGACGCTTACACCCTGCGTCTCGACGACGGCTCCACCTGGGGACCGCTGGCGCTATGCAAATGAGCTCAGACCGTCACCAACGCATCAAGTTCCGGCAGAAGCACGACGCTTTCCTGCTCGTTCGGATCGGTGCGGGCAATCACTGCGGTACAGGGCACCGTGGAAAGATTGGCCGGAAGGTGCGGCACGCCCGCGGGAATGTACATCAGTTCGCCAGCATGCAGGATCACGTGGTTCTCCAGCCGGTCACCGTACCAGGTGTGAGCCTGACCCGAGAGGCAGTAGATCGCGGTCTCGTGGCTCTCGTGGAGATGTGCCTTGGCCCGCGCGCCGGGCGGCATGGTGAGGAGATGCATGCAGATGCCCTTCGAGCCGACTGTCTCGGTGGCGATGCCCTGAAAGTAGCTGAGCCCCTGCTTGCCGTCGTAGGTATGGCCGGGCTTGACGATGTGGCAGGTGGGTTTCGATGCTAGATCCATGCGCTTCATCCTCCAGAATGGGACAATGTCCCGCGAAATCGGATCGGCCGGGTCCCGCCGGCTGCACCATGATACCATCAATCGGGCACCTTGGCCCCACATCTAAACCGATCGGCTTCCAATGACCGCTTCCGGCTCCTCAGTCGTGTCCGCCAAGGACCTCTGTCTCACCTTCCAGACCGGCGACGGTCCCGTGCATGCTCTCTCCAACGTCGATCTCGACGTCCGGAAGGGCGATTTCGTCTCCTTCATCGGCCCCTCCGGCTGCGGCAAGACCACGTTCCTGCGTGTGATTGCCGATCTCGAAAAGCACACTGCCGGCGAGATCACGGTGAACGGCATGACGCCGGAGAATGCCCGCAAGGACCGTTCCTACGGTTATGTTTTCCAGGCGGCAGCCCTCTATCCCTGGCGTACCATCGAGAAGAACATCGCGCTCCCGCTGGAAATAATGGGCTTTTCCAAGGAGGAACAGAAAAAGCGGATCGAACAGACGCTCGACCTCGTCAATCTTTCGGGCTTCGGAAAGAAATATCCCTGGCAGCTCTCCGGCGGCATGCAGCAGCGCGCCTCGATCGCCCGCGCGCTTGCCTTCGACGCCGACCTGCTCCTGATGGACGAGCCGTTCGGCGCGCTTGACGAAATCGTCCGAGACCACCTCAATTCCGAGCTACTGAAGCTATGGGCCAGGACGAACAAGACGATCTGCTTCGTCACCCACTCGATCCCGGAGGCGGTCTACCTCTCCACCCGCATCGTCGTCATGAGCCCCCGCCCGGGTCGTGTCACCGACATCATCGAGTCCACGCTACCGAGAGAACGCCCGCTGGAAATCCGCGAGACGGAGGAATTCCTCAAGATTGCCCACCGCGTTCGCGAGGGGCTGAAGGCGGGGCATAGCTATGAGGAATGAGCCGTCCCACTTTCCGTCCAATGGAGGCGCGTGATGGGCAACCCCTCCGCCTTCCTTCGCCAGCGCATCCTGCCGGTGTTCACGGTCATCGCTGTCATCCTCGTGATCTGGCATCTCTTCGTCGTCTATCTCAACGCCCCGTTCGTCCGCGATCAGGCAGCACGCGCCGGCGAAACCATCACGTTCAGCCAGGTCGTGGAACGCACCTTCGCGCAGGAGCGGCCTGTCCTGCCCGCGCCGCACCAGATCATTGCCGAACTCTGGGACACGACGTTCAACAAGGCCATCACCTCCAAGCGCAGCCTCGTCTACCACGCCTGGATCACGCTCTCGGCCACCCTGCTCGGCTTCGGCATCGGAACGGTCCTCGGCATCCTGCTCGCGATCGGCATCGTTCACAATCGCGCCATGGACCGCTCGCTGATGCCCTGGGTGATCGCTAGCCAGACGATCCCGATCCTCGCCGTCGCGCCGATGATCATCGTCGTCCTGAACTCGATCGGCGTTTCCGGCCTCCTGCCCAAGGCGCTGATCTCGACCTACCTGTCGTTCTTCCCCATCGTCGTCGGCATGGTGAAGGGCTTGAGAAGCCCCGACATCATCCTGCTCGACCTCATGCACACCTATAACGCCAGCCCGTCTCAGACCTTCTGGAAGCTGCGCTGGCCGGCCTCGATGCCCTATCTCTTCACCTCGCTGAAGGTCGCGATCGCCATTTCGCTGGTTGGCGCGATCGTCGGCGAGTTGCCGACCGGGGCCGTCGCCGGTCTCGGTGCCCGTCTTCTCTCGGGCTCCTATTACGGCCAGACCATACAGATCTGGGCGGCACTGTTCATGGCGGCGGCGCTTGCGGCGGTACTGGTGTCGATCGTCGGCGCGGCCCATACCCAGGTGCTGAAGCGAATGGGAGCGAGGCCATGAACGGATATCTGGTTTTCGCTTTCCTCTTCTGGATTGCCTCCTGGAGCGTCAACGAGTGGCTGGTGCGCCAGCGGTTTTCCGACCCGACATTGCGGCGGGCGGCCAATATCGCCGTCCCCCTGCTCTTCGGCATCACGCTGCTGGTGACCTGGGAATGTGTGGTGAGAGGCTTCAACATCCCCTCGATCCTGCTTCCGGCACCGTCGATGATCTGGACCCGGCTGATCAACTCCATCCCGACGCTCTGGGCCGACTTCCGCCAGACCTTCCTGAAATCGGTGCTGACCGGCTACGCACTCGGCTGCGGGCTCGGCTTCGTCGTCGCGATCCTCGTCGATCGCTCTCCCTTCCTGCAGAGGGGCCTGCTGCCGATCGGCAATTTCGTCTCGGCGCTTCCCGTAGTCGGCGTCGCTCCGATCATGGTCATGTGGTTCGGCTTCGACTGGCAGTCCAAGGTGGCGGTGGTCGTCATCATGACCTTCTTCCCGATGCTGGTGAACACCGTGCAGGGGCTTTCGTCCGCAAGCCACATGGAGCGCGACCTGATGCGCACCTACGCCGCCTCATGGTGGCAGACGCTCATCAGGCTGAGACTGCCGGCCGCCTGGCCCTTCATCTTCAATGCGCTCAAGATCAATTCGACGCTGGCGCTGATCGGTGCCATCGTCGCTGAGTTTTTCGGCACCCCGATTGTCGGCATGGGGTTCCGGATCTCCACGGAAGTGGGCCGCAGCAATGTCGACATGGTCTGGGCCGAGATCGCGGTCGCCGCGCTCGCCGGCTCGGTCTTCTACGGATTGGTGGCACTCGTTGAGCGGGCCGTCACCTTCTGGCACCCGTCTGTCCGTGGTGGGCAGGCGTAACAACAAAAAAGAGGGAACTGAAATGAAGACGAAAATCGCATCCGTGCTTCTTGCCGGTGCCGTATCGCTGATGGCGATGCAGGCCGCGGCTGCTGACAAGGTGACGCTGCAGCTGAAATGGGTGACCCAGGCACAGTTCGGCGGATACTACGTCGCCAAGGACAAGGGCTTCTACGAGGAGGAAGGCCTTGACGTCGAAATCAAGCCCGGCGGCCCGGATATCGCTCCGCCGCAGGTACTCGCCGGCGGTGGTGCAGACGTGATCGTTGACTGGATGCCCTCGGCCCTCGCCACCCGCGAGAAGGGCGTGCCGCTCGTCAACATCGCCCAGCCGTTCAAGTCGTCTGGCATGATGCTGACATGTCTCAAGGAATCCGGCATCACCAAGCCCGAAGATTTCAAGGGCAAGACGCTCGGCGTCTGGTTCTTCGGCAACGAATATCCGTTCCTGTCGTGGATGTCTCACCTGAACATTCCGACCGAAGGCGGCCCTGACGGCGTGACCGTTCTGAAGCAGGGCTTCAACGTCGATCCGCTTCTGCAGAAGCAGGCGGCCTGCATCTCCACCATGACCTACAACGAGTACTGGCAGGTGATCGACGCCGGTATCAAGCCGGAAGAGCTGGTCACCTTCAAATACGAGGACGAAGGTGTCGCCACGCTCGAGGACGGCCTTTACGTACTGGAAGACTCTCTGAAGGACCCAGCCTTCAAGGAAAAGATGGTCAAGTTCGTCCGCGCCTCGATGAAGGGCTGGAAATACGCTGAGGAAAATCCGGACGAAGCGGCTGAAATCGTTCTCGAAAACGATGCTTCCGGCGCGCAGACCGAGCTCCATCAGAAGCGCATGATGGGCGAAGTCGCCAAGCTGACCGCCGGTTCCAACGGCGCTCTCGATGAGGCCGACTACAAGCGCACGGTCGCTACCCTGCTCGGCGGTGGTTCCGATCCGGTCATCACCAAGGAGCCGGAAGGCGCCTTCACGCACGAGATCACCGACGCCGCCCTGAAATAGGGTATCGCACAGTCCCGAAAAAGTCGGCGCCCGGACCTTGGTTCGGGCGCTTTCTTAATGCTTTCCTCAAGAACATGCTGACAAACTTTGACGTGATGTGTTGTAGATTTGCACAATCGGCGGGTTTAACATACGCAACCGGAGAAATTTGCAGGCCTGGCCTTGCAAGCGGGAGTGTCGTCACCAACTTGAATGGTCAATTAGGCTAGGTCTGTCCCGTCGTCCACGGCGGGAACTGTGCGACCGAGTGGCCCGTTGATGTGGCCCGGTTAGGCTGACCTCCCGGATACGTAACTTCGAATTTTCGCATTTTCAGACGCTAACGGAAAAGACATATGGTTCGAACCTCGATCTCCGCAGCCGCCGCCTTGGTCGCATTTTCGGTCGCCTTTGCGCCCGCCGCATTCTCGCAGGAAGCCGGTTCCGAGCCCCAGCAGATCCTTCCCTCCATCGTCGTGAGCGAGGCCCAGGTCCGGCCACTGGTCGACCGCGTCATCGCCACCGGCACCGTCCGGCCCGTGCAGGAAGTGTTTATCCAGCCTCTGGTCGAAGGCCTGTCGATCCGCTCCCTCGAAGCCGATGTCGGCGACGAAGTACCGGCTGACGGCGTCGTCGCACGTCTCAACGACGATGCCCTGCTGCTGCAGAAGAGCCAGCTTGTCGCCACCCTGGCCAGGGCGGAAGCCTCGCTCGCCCAGTTCCAGGCTCAGGCCGCCGACGCCCGTGCCAATTCGGCGGAGGCCAACCGCCAGTACGAGCGTGCCAAGACACTCAGGAAAAGCGGGTCGGTCTCGCAGTCCCAGGTCGATCAGGCCGAGACTGCCGCCGCCAGCGCTGCCGCCAAGCTGGAAGCTGCCGAAAAGGCGATCGCGATCGCCGAAGCCGACATCAAGGTCACCGACAGTCAGATTGCCGATATCGACCTGAAACTCGCACGCACCGACGTGAAGAGCCCCGTCGCCGGGATCGTTTCCGCCCGCAACGCCAAGATCGGCGCGATTGCCAGCGGCGCGGGTGAGCCGATGTTCACCGTGATCCGGGACGGCGAGATCGAACTTGTGGCGGAGGTATCCGAGGTTGATGTCCTCAAGATCAAGGTCGGCCAGAAGGCGACGATCTCCGTCGCCGGCGGCGCGTCCTCGCTTCAGGGCTCGGTCCGGCTGGTCTCGCCCGTCGTCGATCCGCAGACGCGCCTCGGCCTGGTCCACATTGCCATCGACGAAGATGACGCCGCCCGTTCCGGCATGTACGCCAGGGCTCAGATCGTCGTGAAGGAAACCACCGCCGTGGCCCTGCCGCTTTCCTCCATTACAACCGATCGTAACGGGACTTTCGCCCGCAAGGTGGAGGACGGCGTGGTCAAGCAGACGCCGATCGAGATCGGCGTCGAGGACGGCGGCTACGTGGAAATCGTCAGCGGCCTCAAGCAGGGCGACATCGTCGTCGCCAAGGCCGGCGCCTTCGTAGGCGACGGAGATCGCATCAATCCGGTACATGAACAGCAGACCGCAGCATCGAACTGACCCCGAGGTTAACCCATGAACTTCTCCGCCTGGTCGATCCGCAATCCGATTGCGCCTTTGCTCGGCTTTGCCCTGCTGCTGGTGCTGGGCCTGCAGGCCTTCTATACGCTGCCCATCACCCGCTTCCCGAACATCGACGTGCCGGTCGTCTCGATCACCGTCACCCAGAGCGGTGCCTCTCCCGCCGAACTGGAAATGCAGGTCACCAAGGAAGTGGAAGACGCGGTCGCCTCGATCAGCGGCATCGACGAAATCCAGTCGACGGTGACTGACGGTCAGTCCCAGACGGTCGTCGTCTTCCGCATCGAGAAGCCGACGGATGAAGCTGTTCAGGACACCAAGAACGCAATCGACCAGATCCGCTCCGACCTCCCGGCCGGCATCGAAGAGCCGGTCGTTTCCAAGGTCGATGTCGAAGGTGAGGCGATCCAGACCTTCGCGGTCTCCTCACCGAACATGACGCTGGAGGAGCTGTCCTGGTTCGTGGACGACACCATCAAGCGCTCCCTGCAGGGCGAACCGGGCATCGGCCGCATCGACCGCTACGGCGGTTCCGACCGTGAAATCCTCGTTTCGCTCAACCCCGACCGGCTCGACGCCTATGGCATTACCGCCGCCGACGTGAATAACCAGTTGCGTGGCACCAACCTCGACCTGGGCTCCGGTCGCGGTCAGGTCGCCGGCAACGAGCAGACGATCCGCACCCTCGGCGATGCCCGCGACGTGGCACAGCTCGCCGACACCACGATCGCGCTGCCAAGCGGCCGCTTCGTCAGGCTCGCCGACCTCGGTACGGTCAAGGATACCTACGAGGAGCCGAAATCCTTCTCCCGCTTCAACGGCACGCCTTCCGTCACCTTCGCCGTCTTCCGCTCCAAGGGCGCAAGCGAAGTGTCGGTCGCGGAAACCGTGGCGGCGAGCCTCGACGAGGTCCGGGCAGCCCATCCCGACGTTACGATCGAGATGGTCGACGATTCCGTTTACTTCACCTACGGCAACTACGAGGCAGCGCTGCACACGCTAATGGAAGGCTCGATCCTCGCCGTTATCGTGGTGTTCCTGTTCCTGCACAACTGGCGCGCCACGCTGATTGCCGCCGTCGCTTTGCCGCTATCGGCCATCCCCACTTTCTGGGTGATGGACCTGATGGGCTTTTCGCTGAACCTCGTGAGCTTCCTCGCCCTGACACTGGCGACCGGGATTCTCGTCGACGACGCGATCGTCGAGATCGAGAACATCGCGCGCCACATCAAGCTCGGCAAGACACCCTACCGCGCCGCGATCGAGGCCGCCGACGAGATCGGCCTCGCCGTCATCGCGACGAGCTTCACCATTATCGCCGTCTTCGTGCCGGTTTCCTTCATGCCGGGCATCGGCGGCCAGTATTTCATCCAGTTCGGCCTGACGGTCGCCTTCTCGGTCCTGTTCTCGCTTCTGGTGGCGCGCCTCGTCACGCCGCTGATGGCCGCCTACCTGATGCGCGCCGAGGACGCGATGGACGACCATCAGGATAACGACAGCCGCCTGATGAAGATGTACACGCGGCTCGTCACCGGCACGACCCGCAAGTGGTACTGGCGTTACACGACGCTGCTCGCCGCGATCGCCTTCCTCATCGGCTCGATGGCGCTTCTTGCTCAGGTTCCCGGCAGCTTCATGCCGCCGGAAGATTCTTCACGCATCGTGCTCTCGGTCGAATTGCCGCCGAACGCCACGCTCGAGGACACCTCCGCCGCCACCGACCGCATCTATGAGACGATCCGTGACCTCGAGGGTGTCGAGAGCGTGTTCGTACTGGGCGGCGCCTCGCCCAAGGGCGACCTGGAACTGCGCCGGGCCACCGTCCGCGTCATCCTGCAGCACATCGATCATTCACTCGTGAAAACGCTGGTCAACAAGGGTCTCGGCTCGCTGCCGCTGATCGGTCCCTATCTGCCGAAGATAGAGGACAAGGGCCGCACCCGTCCGCAGTGGGAAGTCGAGAAAGAACTGTTCGCCAAGGTTAGATCGCTCCCGGACGTCCGCATCTCCAAGCTCAATGACCGCGCCGAACGCGAACTCACCTTCAACTTCCTCTCCAGCAACGAGGAAGACCTGAACGACGGCGTGCGCATGCTGGAATCCCGACTGCGCGCCTCCCCGATCCTCGCAAACGTCAGCTCCGAAGGCGCCCTGCCCCGTCCGGAACTGCAGATCCGCCCGAAGAAGGACGTGATCGCCCGCCTTGGCATCACGCCACAGCAGATCTCGCAAACCGTACGCGTCGCCACCATCGGCGACGTCGACGCACAGCTCACCAAGATCTCGCTGGACGACCGGCAGATTCCGATCCGGGTACAGACGTCACTCGACGTCCGTCGAGACCTCGCCGCGATCCGGGCGCTGAAGATCCAGACCGCCTCCGGCGATACCGTACCGCTCTATTCGATCGCCGACATCGACTATTCGGAAGGCCCGAGTTCGATCAAGCGTAATGCCCGTAGCCGCGTCGTCGCGATCGGCTCGGACGTTCCGCAGGGCACGGCGCTCGACACCGCGACGGCGGAGTTCAAGCGCATCGTCGATGAGACCGAGTTGCCGCCGACAGTCCGTCTCGTCGAAAGCGGCGACGCCAAGATCCAGGCGGAACTGACCGCGAGCTTCAGCAATGCCATGCTGATGGGCCTGATGCTGGTTCTGGTTGTGCTGATCCTGCTGTTCAAGGACGTGATACAGCCGTTCACGATCCTCTTCTCGCTGCCGCTCGCCATTGGCGGCGTGGCGGTCGCCCTGATCATCACGCAGAATTCGCTCTCCATGCCTGTCCTGATCGGCATCCTGATGCTGATGGGGATCGTGACGAAGAACGCCATCCTGCTGGTCGACTTCGCGATCGAGATGCGTAACCACGGGCTGGAGCGCGTCCACGCCATGGTGGAGGCCGGCCGCAAGCGCGCTCGGCCGATCATCATGACCTCGATCGCCATGTCAGCCGGTATGCTTCCCTCCGCGCTCGGCGTCGGCGAAGGTGGCACTTTCCGCTCGCCGATGGCGATCGCCGTGATCGGCGGCATCATCGTCTCGACCGTGCTGAGCCTTTTGGTCGTACCGTCCTTCTTCCTGATCATGGACGACCTGTCACGCCTGCTCGCATGGATGTTCAGCCGCCTGGTCGGCAAGAAGGAAGAGGAACAGCTCGCGATGAAGCCCGAGGAGCTCACCCGGCTCGCCCAAGCCAATCGCGAGAGCCTCTCGTCCATCGAGGCGCGGCTGTCGGAGATCGAGAACCGTGGCAGGCCCGACCACCGCCACGCCGGAGAGGCGAACAGCAACGTGGTGAAACTGCCGCCGCTCGCTGCCGAATAGCCGGCCTTCGCAAGGCACATCGACAGGAAAGCCGGAGCTAAGCCCCGGCTTTTTTCGTTTCAGCCGCGTTCGCTATTTTCAACAGCCGTATGACTGTTTGATCGAAATCAACATGGTCCACCGGCTTGCCGTTTATCATTCAGGGTGGAAATGAGCGAAAGGGCATGGCCCTCGATGAAGGGTTCTGCCGCCGGAAGTGGGAGAGCGGCTTCTCCGGACGTCTGGTCGTTCAGGTCGCGCCACGCCATGCATGTCCGAATTATGGCCGACGGAACGCGCAGGCGATCGTGGGTTGCGTCTTTCGAGGCATGCCCGGTCGCGACAAGAACGAGGACGTCTTGCCCCGCAAGGGCGCCATGATGGGAGCCGCAGGAACGTGAACAAGACACTGAAGTTGAACACACGCGATAAGAACATCCTTCTGAAGACGCCCTTCATGGCCTCTCTGGGGCCTACGGCGCTCGCACGCATGATGGATATCGCCACCGTCACGAACTACGAGGCCCGCGACATTCTGTTCCGGGAGGGAGAGCCGGCCGAGTATTTCTTCTGCGTCCTCACCGGCTATGTCCGCCTCTACCGGCTGAACAAGGACGGCCGCGAGGCCGATATCCGCGTCTGTGGCCCCGGCGAAACCTTCGCCGAATGCCTGCTCGCGCTCGGCGATGCCTACCGCTACAACACCCAGGCCGCCGAGAACGCCACGGTCGCCCGTTTCGAGCTCGACAAGGTGCGCATGCTCGCAGAACAGGAGAAGGACGTCGCCAAGGCGATCATCCAGTGCCTGTCACAGCATCTGCGCTCTACCATGGATGTCGTCGCCAACGACCGTCTGCAGACGGCCCCGCAGCGAGTGGCCCACTATCTTCTCGACAATTGCCCTCAGGACAGCGACTCGGCCTCGATCCGCCTGCCCTTTCAGAAGAGCCTGCTGGCCGGCAAGCTCGGACTGGCGCCGGAGGCCCTCTCGCGCGCCTTCTCCTCGCTGCGCCGCGCCGGCGTCACCGTGCGTGGACGGGTCATCCAGATCAGCGACGTGAGCGCCCTGAAACAGATCTGACCGTCGGGTTTGCGGTTCCTGTTTGCACCTTGTTTCAGCCGCCGCTCCCCGGCGGCTTCTTTTTTCTCAGATACCACCGTGCTGGACGAGGAAATCAATGACCGCATCAACGCCCTCGCCGCGCTTCATGTCGGTGAAGACGAACGGCCGTTCCTCCCGCATCCGCCGGGCATCCGCATCCATGACGTCGGTGTCGACGCCGACATAGGGTGCCAGATCCTTCTTGTTGATCACCAGCAGGTCTGAGCGCGTGATGCCGGGACCGCCCTTGCGCGGGATCTCCTCACCCTGGCAGACCGAGATCACGTAGATGCTGAGATCGGCAAGATCCGGTGAGAACGTGGCCGCCAGATTGTCGCCTCCGGACTCGATGAAGACCACGTCGAGATCAGGAATTCGCTGGGTCAAACCGGCGATCGCCTGAAGGTTGATCGAAGCGTCTTCGCGGATGGCAGTGTGCGGACAGCCACCGGTCTCGACGCCGACGATGCGGTCCGACGACAGAGCCTGCATGCGCACCAGCGCCTCGGCATCCTCGCGAGTGTAGATATCGTTCGTCACCACCGCGACGGAATAGCGGTCGCGCATGGCCTTGCAGAGCTTTTCCGTCAGCGCCGTCTTGCCGGAACCGACCGGACCACCGATGCCAACGCGCAAGGGGCCGTTTTGCGATTTCATCCGTATCTTCCTTTCAAGGCGATCCCGCTTGGGCTCAGGATCGGAATAGCCTGACGGCCTGGGTTTCATGGCGTAGCGCCTCTATCTCGGCCACGACCGTTGCGCTGCCGAGATCGTCGAGGCTTGCGGATTTGAGTTCGGAGGCCAGCCGGCGCAATCTTTCCTCCGCCTCCGCCTGGATCGCCACCGCCCTGACCTGGCCGATGACCCCGAGCCGGATCGCAGCCGACACGGCCTGCGCGACATAGGCTTGCAAAAAGGCGAGGAGCGTCCACTCGACGGGCACACCATGGGCGCCCGCCACCGCGCCGACGGCGACCGGATAGGCCACATTATCCGGCAACCGCTCCAGCAGCGGATCAGGCCAGGCCTTCACTGCGGTCAGAAAGGCGTCGCCCTGCCCCATCGTCTCGTTGTACCGCTCCCGGGAACCGGCCAGCGCCGAGGCGAGTTCGGCAAGCCCGGAGAGCGAGGCGGTATCTTCATGTTCGCGATGGGCGATGGACAGCAGCAAGGCGTCGGTCCGGGCAGTTCCGACCTCCAGGGAAGCGGCGATCCAGTCTTGGACGGTGTCGCCATCCGCGACAATTCCGTCCGCCACAGCTCGTTCCAGCCCAGCCGAATAGGCGAATGACCCCACCGGAAAGGCGGGCGACAGCCACGCCATCAGGCGGAGCAGTGCCTGTTGCGCGTCGGCACCGGATGGTGCCTGCAATCTGGCGGTGGCTTCAGTGGGAATGGCCATGTCCATGATAGGCTCCCCGCAACGGCTGGAACCGGTCCTCGATCTCGGTGACCGTCGCGCCGAGCCCCGTCAGCATGTCGCGGATGACATGATCGCGCAGGATGAGGATCCGGTCTTCCTCGATCTGCACCGCGAGATGCCGGTTGCCCAGATGCCAGGCAAGTTCGAGAAGATGCAGACGGTCTCGTGCCCGGATTTCGAGCAGCTTTTCGAACTTGGCTTCGACTGCGACCACCGTGCCGTCGTCCACCTCCAGGAAATCACCATGCGCCAGAAGCACAGGCTCCTTGAGGTCCAGCATCACCATGCTCTCATCCGCGAGGTGCAGCAGCTTGCGTCGGAGATGCCGCTCGTCATGGGAGAGAGTGACGGTCCCCGCGACCGGCCGGCCGGCCGCTCCCGTAGCTGAAATCGATGTGACGCGACGCATGGGTGATCCTTTTGCAATGCCCGGAACAATGCAAAATTCACGCCATACAGGCAACCGGCAAATGGCGTAGATCAGGAAACCGCGGCCATCGCCGGCGGTTCGGACTTCGCGGAAACGGCGGCGTCCCCGCTGTCACGGTTGAACGACAGCGCCAGCTCGCCCTCGTGAACCACGCGGTTGCGACCGGCGGCCTTCGCCAGATAGAGAGCGCGGTCGGCCGCCGAGTAGACGGCCTCGCCACGGCGTTCGCCGAATTCGGCAACGCCCACGGAAATGGTGGTCGAGATGGCGATACCCTCGTAGACGACCGTCTGGTCGGCAATGCGCTGACGGACACGCTCTGCAAGCGCCAGCCGCTCGGCGGCGTCGCTTCCCCGGATCACCACGCCGAATTCCTCGCCGCCGAGCCGGGCGGCGACATGCGGCGCGCCGAACACCTCGCGAATCGCCGCCGCAACCGAGCGGATCACCGCGTCCCCTGCCAGATGCCCGTGGCAGTCATTGATCGACTTGAAGCGGTCGAGGTCGAAGATGGCGAGCGAAGCATTCTCCTCTCCCGAGGCAAGAAGTTCGGAGAAAGCGCGTCGGTTGAGAAGGCCGGACAACATATCCGTCCGGCTCAGCCGCTCGAAACGAGCCCGCGACAGCGAGAGCTGACGAATCACCCGGCCCATCACCAGCGCCATCGATCCGGCGATCGCGCCGCCGATCAGCCACGAGTAGATGACGGAGAGCGTAACCACCTCGTGCAGCCCGCCGGTCAGCAGGCCAAGCCGGTAGCTGAGTGGAATGATGAGAAGGCTGAGCGCGAACGACGTCAGGACGGCGCTGAACGCCACCTTTAACGCAAAACGGAATACGGCATGGCTGCGTTCGAAATCGCGAAGATCGACTTTGAAAGACAGCCATCGACTGAGATGGTTCATGGCGCGCTCCTTGCTCCCATGCTCAACCGATTAAGGCGCTTCCGTTGGCACACTCCTAACGAAATCGTTAAAATACGATCAGTCCCGAGAATAATTGCGCAGTAATGGCGTCGGGAATGTTCACTAAATTAGAAGTAGCAAATTCAACTCGCTCAATGCTGTATCGATTTGTACGTACTCTTCATAAGTTTAGTGGCCTCATTGGAATTGGCCCTGCCTATGCCCCACATCTTGTGCGACCGCTTTCCCGCCAGACAATCTTGGCGGGAAGGAAAAATCTTTCAGAAGAAAACACTGGAAATACTAATAGGTCGAACACTACGTTAACCCATGGGATCCGAATCGGGGCCCGGTGCACCGGCCGCGTTAACGAAAAAGCCCGGCACGAGGCCGGGCTTCGCTCCACGGTGCCTGTTCGATCAGAACAGGAAATACCGTTGCGCCATCGGCAGCACGGTCGCGGGTTCACAGGTCAGCAGCTCGCCGTCGGCCCGCACCTCGTAGGTTTCCGGATCGACCTTGATCTCCGGCGTCAGGTCATTCAGCACCATCGACTTCTTGGAAATGCCACCACGCGTGTTCTTCACCGCCACCAGCTGCTTGGCGACGCCCAGCCTGGAAGCGATGCCGGCGTCGAGCGAGGCTTGACTGACGAAGGTGACGGAGGAATTGGTGCGTGCCTTGCCATAGGCACCGAACATCGGCCGGTAGTGCACCGGCTGCGGCGTCGGGATCGAGGCATTGGGATCACCCATCGGCGCGGCAGCAATCGTGCCGCCGAGCAGCACCATGTCCGGCTTCACGCCAAAGAAGGCCGGGTTCCAGATGACGAGGTCGGCGCGCTTGCCAACCTCCACCGAGCCGATCTCGTGGGAGAGGCCGTGAGCGATCGCCGGGTTGATCGTGTACTTGGCGATATAGCGGCGAACGCGGAAATTGTCGTTGTCGCCGGTTTCCTGCGCAAGACGCCCGCGCTGGCGCTTCATCTTGTCGGCCGTCTGCCAGGTGCGAATTGCCACCTCGCCGACGCGGCCCATGGCCTGACTGTCGGAGGATATGATCGAGAAGGCGCCGATGTCGTGCAGGATGTCCTCCGCCGCGATCGTCTCCTTGCGGATGCGGCTCTCGGCGAAGGCGATGTCTTCCGGGATCGCCGAGGACAGGTGATGGCAGACCATCAGCATGTCGAGGTGCTCGGCGATGGTGTTGACGGTGTAGGGCCGGGTCGGATTGGTCGAAGAGGGAATGACGTTGAGTTGACCGCAGATCTTGATGATGTCCGGCGCGTGACCACCGCCGGCGCCCTCCGTGTGGAATGCATGGATCGTGCGGCCTCGGATGGCGCCGATCGTGTCCTCGACGAAACCGCTCTCGTTCAGCGTGTCGGTGTGGATCATCACCTGCACGTCATACTGATCGGCGACAGACAGGCAGCAGTCGATCGCACCGGGCGTCGTGCCCCAGTCCTCGTGCAGCTTCAGCGAGGTGGCGCCGGCGAGCACCATTTCCTCGAGCGCGCCGGGCAGCGATGCATTGCCCTTGCCGGCGAAGGCAAGGTTCATCGGGAAAGCATCTGCCGCCTCGATCATCCGGGCGAGATGCCAGGGACCGGGCGTGCAGGTGGTGGCGAGCGTGCCGTGCGCCGGACCCGTGCCGCCACCGAGCATGCAGGTGAGCCCGCTCATCAGCGCCTCCTCGATCTGCTGCGGGCAGATGAAGTGGATATGACTGTCCATGCCGCCGGCCGTGACGATCTTGCCCTCCCCGGCAATCGCCTCGGTGCCTGGACCGACGATAATGTCGACGCCCGGCTGGGTGTCGGGGTTGCCGGCCTTGCCGATCGCAACGATGCGGCCGTCCTTGAGCCCGATATCGGCCTTGACGATGCCCCAGTGGTCGATGATCAGCGCGTTTGTGATGACCGTGTCGACAGCACCGTCAGCGCGCCTCACCTGACTTTGGCCCATGCCGTCGCGAATGACCTTGCCGCCGCCGAACTTCACCTCCTCGCCATAGGTGGTGAAATCCTTCTCGACCTCAACGAACAGCTCGGTATCGGCAAGGCGCACCTTGTCGCCTGTGGTCGGACCGAACATCGAAGCGTAGGCCGCGCGGGACATCTTGTAGGGCATGGGTCAAGCTCCTTGGGAGGGGGAGGACGGGGAAGGCAGGCGTGTGAGCCTGCCTGATGCGACATGGAAATTGACGAGCCGGCGCTCGGCGAGGAAGGGATGCCCCTTCCAGCCCTTGTGGCCGAAACCGGCGATCACGATCTCGTCTTCGGAAAATTCCGGTGTATCGAGGACATAGGCGAGCACCACCATGCCGCTGCTCGGCACGATGTAAGGAGCTGGCTTATGGGCAGCGAGCGCCTGTTCCGCCGCTTCCTGTACGGAGGCCGGAATGACCCTGTGGACCTTGCCACTCGCAGCGGCAAAGGCGGCGAAATCCTCCGTCCGGTCGTCGCAGAAATCATCGAGCTCCGGATGGCTTACGGCGAGTTGCGGCCTGAGTGCCGCGAATTTCTCGGGATCGCGCACCGACCAGATCTCGCGGCAGGACCTGACCGGCCGGCTCTCGCGCCAACGGCGGGAGTCGATCATCGCATGCGCTGGACGGCCGGTATTGCAGACCGCGACGACGTCCGTCCGGCTTCCGGCCTGACCGGCATTGCGGCTGTCGTTGAAACGAATGACGAGGTCGGACTGGTCGATCAGCCTGTCCGACCCCTCCGCCACCGGTCCGTTTCCGACGATCATGATCCTCTGCCCCATCGCTCCAGACTTGCTATTCGACACCGTTCGCCATCGCCTTGAGCTCCTCGGTCCGCTTGCGCGTAAGCTCGGCCATGCATCCTGAGACGACCATTGGTTCCATGCTGCCTCCGCGGACCGCGAAACCCTCCGCCTCGCACTGTCCGTCGCGATAATTGATCCAGGCGCGCTGCGCCTTCAGAAGCGCTTTCTCGGCGCCCGGGCCGGGCTGCTGCCCTTCCAGTTCCCTGTCCCAGTCAGCCATCGCCTTGCGGGTCAGCACCCATTGCGCGTTCAGCGCGGCATCCGCCTCCTCATAATCCTTGCCGCTACAGAAATTCATGTCGCTCTGGGTCACCGGGTTTTCGCAATCAACCTTGGGCTCGTCCTCGCCGACAGCCGGCCCGTCAACGAGCAGAACGCATCCACACAACAGCAACGGCAGAACGGACTTCAGCATTGTCACTCCTTCCGAAGGCCGCCCGATCAGACGGAGGCACCATCGTAGTGGTGAGAGGGAAGTTCCCGGGGGTTCACATCATCGAGACAGTTCGCGTTGATCGCAACCACCGGTGTGCCGTCCGGCATCGAACCATAGGCGAAGCTCTCGACGCCGCAGGTCTTGCAGAAGAGATGCCGGATCACGTGCTTGTTGAAGAGATATTCCGTCAGGTTCTCCTCGCCGGACTTCAGGTCGAACGCCGGCCGCGCCGCGAACGCCAGAACCAACCCCAGCCTCTTGCAGCGGGAGCAGTTGCAGGTCACCGTGTTGTCAAGGTCGACATCGACCTCGTAGGAGACCGCACCGCACTGGCAGCCTCCGTGATAATGCATCACGGCCATCTCAAAGTGCTCCCATCACCTGCTGGCGGAAACCGTAGACCGTGCGCTTGCCCGACAGCGGGATCAGCGTTACCTGCCTTGTCTGGCCGGGCTCGAAGCGCACGGCAGTGCCGGCGGGAATGTCGAGCCGCATGCCGCGCGCCTTGTCGCGGTCGAACGAAAGCCCGGCATTGGTCTCGAAGAAATGATAGTGGCTGCCGACCTGCACCGGCCGGTCGCCGGTATTGGAGACTTCCAGCGTCACCGTCGGCAGGCCGCTGTTGAGTTCGATTTCGCCCTTGGCGGCAATGATTTCACCGGGGATCATCCTGGTCTCCTCTTCCTCAGGCAGCGGCACGGGGCTTGCAGCCCTCGGCCTTGAATATGCGTTTCGTCGATGCGGGATTGTTGGTGAGCTTTTCTGCCGGGCGCACCGGGCGGCGCACCAGTTCCCCGCCGCAGTTCGGGCATGTGCCTTGAAGCACAGTCGTCGCACAGTCGACGCAGAAGGTGCATTCGAAGCTGCAGATCAGCGCGCGGCTCTCCGGCGGGAGGTCCCGATCGCAGCATTCACAGTTCGGTCGAAGGTCCAGCATCGGTCCCTCACCTGATCGGCTCGTGCACGGTCACCAGCTTGGTGCCGTCCGGGAACGTGGCTTCCACCTGCACGTCGTGGATCATCTCGGGGACGCCTTCCATCACCTGCTCGCGGGTGATGACGTGCGCGCCGGCTTCCATCAGTTCGGCCACGGAGCGGCCGTCGCGGGCGCCTTCGACGACGAAATCGGTGATGAGGGCGATCGCCTCCGGGTGGTTGAGTTTCACACCCCTCTCCAGCCGGCGCCGCGCCACCATGGCCGCCATGCTGATCAGCAGTTTATCCTTTTCCCTCGGCGTCAGGTTCATGACCGCTCCACTCGTTTTTTCAGGCTCTTACAGATTCCAGACTTTCGGCACAGACGCGCCGCCACGCAAGACGGAAATGATCGGGATCAAGGTTTTTCTGAGCGCGAACCCGTCCTCGGCGACGAGCCGCACGATCAGCTTCCCATTCCATTCGCTGGCACCGCCTAACGTGTTGCCGAGGGCGCTCCTGAGTGTGGCGAGATACGCCTCACTCATCGACCCGGCATAGAGCACGGTGGCAAAGGCGACGGCCCCACCGAGCACCGGCGCGCGGCGCGCGAGATCGGTAACGGCGCCGTCGAGTCGCAGTTCCTCGGCATGGATAAGCCGTCCTTCCCGGCGAACCCGCCAGCGGTCGCGCACGAGGCCGTTGTCCATCGCCTCGCCCATCGCCTTCCGGCCGAGCAGGATCGCCTCGACGGCCAGAAACTCGGCATCGCCGGCAAGGTCGACCTCAAGCGAACGGGTCAACGAGGAATTGTCGAACAGGATGGATTCCTGCGGCAGCCAGTGCATCCGGGCACCATCGGCCACCTCGATGCGGGTGGAGACCTCCGCCGTACCATAGGAGGCCTTGTAGACCTTCTCGCAGGCCTGCGTGGTGGCAGTGATGAAGGTGCCGGCACCGGCGCTGAAATCCCACTCGAAGCGGTCGCCGCCGGTCAATCCCCCGGCGGTGTTGATGATCACGGCCTCCATCTCGGCCGAGAAGGTGTGCGGGAGTCGGATCTTCGCAGCCCCCTCCTGATAAAGCTCGGCGATACGGCTCCGCCCGCCAAGCGCCTTGGCTACAAGTCGCCCACGACCGTAGGCCCGCTGTTGGCTGATACGAGCGGTTGGCTGCACGTTTTCCCCTGTCCGCCCGTATTGTTCGGGCTGGTCTCGTTGGCGGCCGGGCATGCCGCTTTCCCCGGCTGGCCCGCAAGCAGGCCGCCACCCGAAGTCTGGAAGAAGTCCCACATTCTGTCCGTCGCATCAACCTCCCGGATCGGCTCTTTCCCCATCGCGGCGAGCTGGAAGCGAACGCTCGGCCACGAATGATTGGCGTCGGCAATCACGTAGGACATGACGCTCACACCCTCCTTGCACCCGCTGTAGGTGGAAACGCTGATCTGCTCGCCTTCGCTCGTCATCGGCTTCATGTCGCAACCGTTGAGTTCCGCCCAGCGGCCGACGGCGACCTTGCCGCCATACTGCCAGTAGGGCTTGCCGCCACCGGCGAACGGATTGACGTCGTCCTTGAGGCCGGAAAACGCAATGATCGATACCGGCTTGGACGGCTTGCAGGTGTCCGGGCGCGGACGCCAGGCGCCATCCTCTTCCTGCTCGGGATAGCCGGCGCGCAGGCCCATGACGAAACCGGCCGCAGCAAACTCGGCATTACCGTTGCAGATATACTGCGACAGCATCCGCCCGCCGCCGGAGTAGCCGGTTGCGTATATCCGGGCCGGATCGATGCAGAAGGTCTCTTTGGCATAACCGATCGCGTCGCGGATGAAGGTCGGTTCGTCGAGCCCGTTGTCCTCGGTGACGCCCGGCAACGGGTTCACGCCCGGCACGTTCCAGGCATGGGTGCCTTCGACCGCCCCGTCGAGACTTCCCTGCAGCGCCATGACCATGAACCCCTCACGCTCGGCCACCTCGTCCCAGTGGCTGCGGTTCAACTGGCCACGCGGATGGCTGTTGGAGCCGTGGAAGTCGAACACCAGCGGCATCTTGCGCTTGCCGTCATACGTGGAAGGAATGAAATAGACAGCCGACCGCTCGGTGGCGCCGGAATGGATGGTCACTTCATGGCGTCCCGGCTCGAAGACCGGACCACACCCGGCCGCCTGGGCCGCAGAATTGATGAACACCAAGAAAACCGTCGATATCACAACGGGAAGCCACGCCCCACGCCAGTCCGAAACCGCGTTGGTTGTCATCGATATACCTTCATTTTCGCAGATACGGGACCAATATCGTCCACCCCCACCATCAAGCGTATATCACTAATAAATTGTCAACGCGCCCCGCAATTTCACACGGTCAGATGCCGACGCGCCTCCGCCGTGTCGAGCGTTTCGGCAGGCCCCTCGTGCACGATCTCGCCGCGATCCATGATGTAGACGTGATCGGCGAGTTCGCGGCAGAAATCGAGATACTGCTCGACCAGCAGGATCGCCATGCCGGTCGAATCCCGGAGATAGCGGATCGCCCGGCCGATATCCTTGATGATCGACGGCTGGATACCCTCGGTCGGCTCGTCCAGCACGAGGATTTTCGGCCGCGTGACCATGGCCCGACCAATCGCGAGTTGCTGCTGCTGCCCGCCCGACAGGTCACCCCCGCGTCGACCGAGCATGGTGGCAAGCACCGGAAACAGGCTGAAGATCTCGTCGGGAATGAACCGTTCCTTGCGCGGCAGCGGCGCAAAGCCCGTTTCGAGGTTTTCCTTGACCGTCAGCAGCGGGAAGATTTCACGGCCCTGCGGCACGTAGCCCACACCCAGCTTGGCGCGATTGAACGGGGCGAGCCCGTTCAGCGTCTCGCCCTGGAAGCTGATTGAGCCCGCCGTGACCGGGTGCTGCCCGGTCACGGCGCGCAACAGCGACGATTTGCCCACCCCGTTGCGCCCCAGCACGCAGGTGATCTTCCCCATCGGCGCCGAAAGACTGACACCCCGCAGCGCCTGCGCGGCGCCGTAGTGGAGGTTGATGTTGTCGACTGTCAGCATGAATGTATCTCCAGATCAGCAACTACCGACAGATCACCCCTCTCTGTCACCTCGTGACATCTCCTCCTCCAGGGGGGAGATTGGAAAGCGTCGGCGCCACAGCCGATCTCCCCCCTTGAGGGGGAGATGCCCGACAGGGCAGAGGGGGGTACCAGTGGCACAACGTTCACCATTGCCTCACCGCCCCAGATAGTTCTCGATCACCTTCGGATCGTTCGACACGAAGTCGATCGAGCCTTCGGCAAGCACCGAGCCTTCGGCAAGGCACGTCACCTTCACGCCGAGGTCGCGGATGAAACCCATGTCGTGTTCGACGACGACGACCGAACGCGTCTTTGCGATCTCCTTCAGGAGAACCGCAGTCTCCGCCGTTTCAGCGTCGGTCATGCCGGCAACGGGCTCGTCGACGAGAAGCAACTGCGGTTCCTGCGCCAGAAGCATACCGATCTCGAGCCATTGCTTCTGTCCGTGCGACAGGTTGGCGGCGAGATCGTCCCTGCGGGCGGTAAGGCGCACGGTTTCGAGGATTTCCTCGATGCGCGACTTGTCATCCGCCGTCAGCCGGTAAAACAGCGTGGCAAACACGCCGCGCTTGCGGTTGAGCGCCAGTTCGAGATTGTCCCAGACCGTATGGCTCTCGAACACCGTCGGCTTCTGGAACTTGCGACCGATGCCGAGCTGGGCGATCTCCGCCTCGTCTTTCCTGGTGAGGTCAACGACACCGTTGAAGAACACCTCGCCCTCGTCCGGCCGGGTCTTTCCGGTGATGATGTCCATCATCGTCGTCTTGCCGGCGCCATTCGGGCCGATGATGGCGCGAAGCTCGCCCGGTTCGATCACGAAGGACAACGAATTGAGCGCCTTGAACCCATCGAAGGAAACAGAAACGCCGTTCAGGTAAAGCAGGCTGTTCGGCTTGAGGTTCTGGATTGTCGTGTTCATTCCGCAGCCTCCGGCTTCATCTCGACGTCGATGCCCGCCTCGGCGGCAACAGAGGCTTGAGCCGCCTGGCGGTATTCCTTCCGTCTCGCGAGACCCTGCTGGATCGTGCCGACGATGCCTTTGGGCAGGAACAGCGTCACGGCGATGAACAGGCCTCCGAGTGCGTAGAGCCAGATGTCGGGAAAGGCGCCGGTGAAGAAGCTCTTGCCCGCATTGACCAGCACAGCCCCGATGATCGGTCCGATCAGCGTGCCGCGCCCGCCAACGGCCGTCCAGACTACCACTTCGATGGAGTTGGCCGGGGCGAACTCGCCGGGGTTGATGATGCCGACCTGCGGCACGAACAGCGCGCCGGCGATCCCCGCCATCATGGCGGAGACAACGAAGGTGAAGAGCTTGATGTTCTCCACCCGGAAGCCGAGGAAACGTATGCGGCTTTCGGCATCGCGCACGCCGACCAGCACCTTGCCGAACTTGGAACGCACGATCGCCGAGGCCAAGATCAGGCAGAGCGAAAGGAAGATCGCCGAGAGCGCGAAGAGAATCGCGCGCGTCCCATCCGCCTGCACATTGAAGCCGATGATCTCCTTGTAGTCGGTCAGGCCGTTGTTCCCGCCGAAGCCCATGTCGTTGCGGAAGAAGGCGAGCATCAGCGCATAGGTCATCGCCTGGGTGATGATCGACAGATAGACGCCGTTGACGCGGGAGCGGAAGGCGAACCAGCCGAACACGAAGGCCAGCAGGCCCGGCACCAGCAGCACCATGAGCATGGCGAACCAGAACATGTCCATGCCGTGCCAGAACCACGGTAGTTCCTTCCAGTTCAGGAACACCATGAAGTCGGGCAGCACAGGATCGCCGTAGACGCCTCTACTGCCGATCTGTCGCATGAGATACATGCCCATGGCATAGCCGCCGAGCGCGAAAAAGGCGCCGTGGCCGAGCGAGAGGATGCCGCAATAGCCCCAGACCAGATCGAGCGCGAGCGCCAGAAGCGCGTAGCAGAGATACTTCCCCATCAGCGAGACGGCGTAGGTGGGGATGTGGAAAGCGCTTTCTTCCGGCACCGCGAGGTTGAGGATCGGCACGAGCACGGCGACCGCGAGCAGGATTGCCACCGCGACGATGATCTTGCCTTCCAGCGCGCGCAGAATGAACCCGGTGATCATGCTTCCACCGCCCTTCCCTTGAGCGCGAACAGGCCGCGCGGACGTTTCTGGATGAAGAGGATGATCAGCACCAGCACGAGGATCTTGCCGAGCACGGCGCCGACCGACGGCTCGAGGAACTTGTTCAGGACGCCGAGCGACAGTGCGCCGACCAGCGTGCCCCAGAGATTGCCGACGCCGCCGAACACCACGACCATGAAGCTGTCGATGATGTAGCTCTGGCCGAGGTTCGGCGAGACGTTGTCGATCTGCGAAAGCGCCACCCCGGCGATGCCGGCGATGCCGGAACCGAGCGCAAAGGTCAGCGCATCGACCCAGGGTGTGCGGATGCCCATCGAGGAGGCCATGCGGCGGTTCTGCGTGACGGCGCGCATGTTGAGCCCGTAGGAAGACTTCTTCATCACGATCATCAGCGTGAAGAAGATGGTGAGCGCGAAAAGCACGATCCACATCCGGTTCCAGGTGATCGTCAGGCCGCCCAGAGGGAACGATCCGGACATCCAGCTGGGATTACCGACCTCCTGGTTGGTCGGGCCGAAGATCGACCGGATCGTCTGCTGCAGGATCAGCGAAACGCCCCAGGTGGCAAGCAGGGTTTCGAGCGGACGGCCATAAAGGAAGCGGATCACGCCGCGCTCGATCACGAAGCCGACGGCACCGGTGACGAGGAAGGCGACAGGCAAGGCGATCGCCAGCGACCAGTCGAACAGGCCGGGCGCATTGTTGCGGATCACCTCCTGCACCACGAAGGTGGAATAGGCCCCAAGCATCACCATCTCGCCATGCGCCATGTTGATGATGCCCATCACGCCGAAAGTGATGGCGAGCCCGATTGCCGCGAGCAACAGCACCGAGCCGAGCGACAGGCCGTACCAGACATTCTGCGCCATGTCCCACAGCGCCAGTTCGTCCCCGATCGAGGTAATGGCGGCCTCAAGATCGGGTTTCAGGTTTTCATCGACGGAACCGAGGGCCGCGCGCAGCACGGAGATGGCATCGCGCCCGCCCTTGCTTTTCAGTGTCGCGATCGCCCCGCGCTTCTCCTCGATCGGACGATCGGAGGAGAGCAGCGACACGGCACGCGCCTCCTCCATACCTATCTTCACCTCGCTGTCGGTTTCCTTGGCGAGCGCGGCTTCGAGAAGTTCGAGGTTTTCGGCACTTGGAGACTGGAGGACCTGCTGCGCCGCCTGCAAGCGGGTCGAACGGTCGGGGCTCATCAGCGTCAGGCCACCGAGGGCCGAGCGAATGGCTCGCCGCAGATTGTTGTTGACCTTGATCTTGGCGACGGCCGACTTGGCGACCTCCCCAGCTTCCTCGCCGGTAAGGGGATCGACCAGTGTGACCTGGGAACCCGCAGCCTTGCCAATGAACACCACGCCATCCGACTTGCGGGCATAAAGATCGCCCTCGGCAAATGCCTCGAGCGGCGCCACTACGCGCGGATCGCCGGTGCTGGCGATCTCGGCGACCAACTCTCCGGCCCTGTTGAAATTCGCCTTGGCGAGCTGGTCAATCAGCGGCCTGGGGTCGACGCCTTGCGCGAAGGCGGACACGGCAAGTGAGAGGAAAAGGATGAGCGATGAAATCAGGCGAATAAGCATTCTTTTGTCCCCCGGATGGCGGGGCGGCGGAGCCTGAAAGGCACCTCATCCGCCTGCCGGCACCTTCTCCCCGTGAACGGGGAGAAGGACGATTGCTGCGGCCTCACCGATCATTGCCGGAATGTCGCTTGGCACGTCCCCTCTCCCCGCTTGCGGGGAGAGGGTTAGGGTGAGGGGCAGTCCTGCCCCTGCAAGCCATTCGGGCTGCGCTTATCAGCTGCCCTTGCCGCCGCACTTGCCGGAAGCGACGTTGAAGTTGCCGCATTCCATCGGCTTGCGCCAATCGGCGATCAGATCCTTCGAGTCCGGCAGGTAGTCGGACCATTCGTCACCGACCACGGCGGGCGTCTGCTGCACGATTTCAAACTGGCCGTCAGCCTGGATTTCACCGATCAGCACCGGCTTGGTGATGTGGTGGTTCGGCATGACGGTGGAGTAGCCACCCGAGAGGTTCGGAACGGACACGCCGATGATCGCGTCGAGCACGGCGTCGGTGTCGGTGGTACCGGCGGCTTCGACCGCCTTCACCCAGGCGTTGAAGCCGATATAGGCGGCTTCCATCGGATCGTTGGTGACGCGCTTGTCGTTCTTGGTGAACGCGTGCCAGGCTTCGATGAACTCGGCGTTGACCTCCGCGTCGACGGACTGGAAGTAGTTCCAGGCGGCGAGATGGCCGACCAGCGGGCCGGTGTCGAGGCCTGCGAGCTCTTCCTCACCGACCGAGAAGGCGACGACCGGGATGTCCTCGGCCTTGATGCCCTGGTTGGCGAGTTCCTTATAGAATGGCACGTTGGCGTCGCCGTTGATGGTGGAGACCACGGCAGTCTTCTTGCCGGCGGAGCCGAACTTCTTGATGTCGGAGACGATCGTCTGCCAGTCGGAGTGACCGAACGGCGTGTAGTTGATCATGATGTCCTCTTCGGCAACGCCCTTGGACATCAGGTAGGCCTTGAGGATCTTGTTGGTCGTCTGCGGATAGACGTAGTCGGTGCCGGCGAGAACCCAGCGCTCGACGCCTTCGGTCTCGGCGAGATAATCGACGGCCGGGATCGCCTGCTGGTTCGGTGCGGCACCGGTGTAGAAGATGTTGCGCGAGGATTCCTCACCCTCGTACTGAACCGGGTAGAACAGGATCGAGTTCAGTTCCTCGAACACCGGCAGGACCGACTTGCGCGAAGACGAAGTCCAGCAACCGAACACGGCGGCAACCTTGTCCTGGGAGATCAGCTGGCGGGCCTTTTCGGCAAACAGCGGCCAGTCGGACGCCGGGTCGACGACGACGGCCTCGAGCTTCTTGCCGAGAACGCCGCCCTTCTTGTTCTGCTCTTCGACAAGCATCAGCATGGCGTCCTTGAGCGTCGTCTCGGAGATCGCCATGGTGCCCGAAAGCGAATGCAGTACGCCGATCTTGATCGTGTCTTCCTGCGCGAACGCGCCCTGGAAGGCGGTGGTCGACAGCATGGCGGCAGCGAGCGCGCCGATGAGATGTGTCTTGAGTTTCATGTCTGAACCCCTCTCCTTGTTCTGCAACCGGTGAGTTAACGAGTTTTAACCGTTGCTGAGGGGGACTATCCGACGCTGCACTGCAAAAACGTATACGTAATTTGACGTAGGTCGGGGGGAAACATGCGCAGTTGCCCGCAAGGCGCACGCAAAAAATCCCGGCCCCAAAGGGACCGGGATCAGTTGGATCATAAGCGATAGGCGCGCGGCGAACCGGCCCCGCCTGAACTCAGACGAGGTTGATGCCCATATACGGCAGCACTTCCAGAACGCCGTGATAGATCATCATCACCGTGACGTAGGCGATCACGCCGAGGCCCGCATAGGCGATCCAGCGGTGACGGTGCAGCAGGCGCGCGACGAGGTTCGCTGCAAGGCCCATCAGGCCGATCGAGAGGATCAGGCCGATTATCAGGATCGAGGTGTGCTCCTTCGCGGCGCCGGCAACCGCCAGCACGTTGTCAAGGGACATCGACACGTCGGCGATGACGATCTGCGTCGCGGCCTGCAGGAAGGTCTTCTGCTTGACGGTGAACTCGGTGTCATCGGTCTCGCCCTGCGTGTGCGGTTCGTGCGCGACGGCGCGCAGTTCGCTCCACATCTTCCAGCATACCCAGGCGAGCAGCAGGCCGCCGAGCAACTGCAGACCGACCATGGAGAGCAGGTAGGCTGTGACGGTGGCAAAACTGACGCGCAGCACGGTCGCCGCGATGATGCCGACCAGGATGGCCTTGCGACGCTGATGGTCCGGAAGGCCGGCGGCCGCCATGCCGATCACGATCGCGTTGTCCCCGGCCAGGACCAGGTCAATCGCAATGACCTGTAGCAGCGCCGCAAAACCGGCGGCGGTAAAGATTTCCATCATGTAAGGAGTCCTCGTACAGCCATTTCACTATATTCCCGGCCCTCGCTACAGACAGAACCGGACCGGTGGCAAGGAAAACCTTGCGTACATCCGTAAATTCCAACCGATTTCATCTTGGCAAGCAGTATGGCGAACATGCTTGCAATTCCACCCATTCCCGTGAAAATGCCTAAATCGTATCCAGTATATCGAAGGCGCTAGATTTTAGGCATGGCCGCTCGCCAACGCATCATTCCCGTCCGCCGCGAATACAATCGCTGGGTCGCCAACCAGACGCTTGAGGACTACGCGCTGCGCTTCACCGCGAAGAGCGCGCGTCGGTTCTCCTCAAGCCGCATCTCGCAGACCGCGATCGGCGCCATTTCCTTCCTGGCGCTGGAGGCGATCGGCGGCACGATCACGCTCTCCTACGGCACCACCAACGCCTTTTTCGCCATCCTCGCCGCCGCCGTGCTGATGCTGATCGTCGGCATCCCGATTAGCCGCTACGCCATCCGCCACGGCGTCGACATCGATCTGCTCACCCGCGGCGCCGGCTTCGGCTACATCGGCTCGACCATCACCTCGCTGATCTACGCCAGCTTTACCTTCATGCTGTTCGCCATCGAGGCCTCGATCATGACCGGGGCGCTGCAGCTCGCCTTCGGCGTTCCTCTCTGGATCGGCTATATCATCTCGGCGATCGTCGTCGTGCCGCTCGTGACCTACGGTGTCCGGCTGATCTCGAAATTCCAGCTCATCACCCAGCCGTTCTGGATCATTCTCAACATCCTGCCCTTCGTCTTCATAGCCTTCGCCGACTGGGAAAAGATCGACCTCTGGCGGGCCTTTGCCGGCATCAACCATTCCAACGCCAACATCGGCGATCCTGCCCCCTTCGACCTGATCGAGTTCGGAGCGGCGTCCGCCGTCATTCTGGCGCTGATGCCGCAGATCGGAGAGCAGGTGGACTTCCTGCGTTTCCTGCCGCCGGAGGGCGGCCGCAAGCTGCATCATCGCATCGCCGTCTTCCTCGCCGGCTCCGGCTGGGTCGTCGTCGGCGTGCCTAAGCTGCTCGCCGGCTCTTTCCTCGCGGTGCTGACGCTCTCCACCGGCGTGCCGGCAGGCGAAGCCGCCGATCCGGCGCACATGTATCTCGCGGCCTTCGGCTACATGATCCCGAACGAGACCGCCGCCATGCTTTTGATGGTGGCGTTCGTCGTCGTGTCGCAGCTGAAGATCAACGTGATGAACGCCTATGCTGGCTCGCTCGCCTGGTCGAACTTCTTCTCGCGCCTTACCCACAGCCACCCTGGTCGCGTCGTCTGGCTGGTGTTCAACGTGGCGATCGCGCTGCTCCTGATGGAACTCGGCATCTACCGCCTGCTGGAAGAGACGCTCGGCATCTTTTCGATCATCGCCATGAGCTGGCTGTGCGCCATCTCCGCCGATCTCTTCGTCAACAAGCCGCTTGGCCTGTCGCCGGACGGCATCGAGTTCAAGCGCGCCCACCTCTACGACATCAATCCGGTCGGCTGCGGCACCCTGCTTCTCTCGGCGGGCGTCGCGCTCGCCGCGCATTTCGGCCTGTTCGGCCAACTCATGTCGTCGCTTTCCACCTATGTCACGCTGATCGCCTTCCTGATCTCGCCGCTGATCGCCTGGGCAACCGACGGCAAGTACTACCTCGCCCGCAAGTCGCGCCGGGGCTGGAAGAACCTCACCTCGATCACCTGTTCGATCTGCGAGCATCCGTTCGAGCCGGAGGACATGGCCTGGTGCCCGGCCTACGCCGCGCCGATCTGTTCGCTCTGCTGCTCGCTCGACAGCCGCTGCCACGACATGTGCAAGCCGCAGGCGAAGCTCAATGCGCAAACCGCCGCGGTCGCCCGCTCCTTCCTGCCGCAGGAAATCATCGAAAAGCTGTCGACCCGGCTCGGCCGCTACGCCATGACCGCCATCGCTTCGATCTCGGTCATCGGCATGATCCTCGGACTGATCGCCTATCAGGTCGGCAGCGATCCGCTGATCGCCGACGTCGTCAACCGCACCGTGCTGATCGTGTTCTTCGTCTTTGCCATCATCGCAGCCGTCGTCTCCTGGTTCTACGTGCTCGCCCACGACAGCCGTGTCGTCGCCGAGGAGGAATCATCGAGGCAGAACACGCTGCTGCTCAAGGAAATCTCGGCCCACCAGAAGACCGACGCGGCACTGCAGGCGGCCAAGGAAAGCGCCGAGGCCGCCAACCGCGCCAAGAGCCGCTACGTCGTCGGCCTCAGCCACGAGCTGCGCACGCCGCTCAACGCCGTGCTCGGCTATGCCCAGCTTCTGGAAAAGGACGAGAGCATCCCCGCGCCGCGGCAATCGGCGATCAAGGTGATCCGCCGTTCCGCCGACCACCTGTCCGGCCTCATCGACGGGCTGCTCGACATTTCCAAGATCGAGGCCGGGCGCCTGCAGGTCTATTCGAACGAGGTGAACTTCCACGATTTCCTCGATCAGATTATCGACATGTTCGCCCCGCAGGCCGAGGCCAAGGGACTGACCTTCGTGCACGAGCGCCCGCCCGGCCTGCCGCAATATGTCCGCACCGACGAGAAGCGCCTGCGCCAGATCCTCGTCAACCTGATCTCCAACGCCATCAAGTTCACCGATGCCGGCACCGTGCGGTTCTCGGTGGTCTATCGCAACCAGGTCGCGACCTTCACCGTCGCCGATAGTGGCCGAGGCATTTCCGAACGTGATCTGAAACGCATCTACGAGCCCTTCCAGCGCGGCGAAGCCGACAGCATCCGCCCGATGCCGGGCCTCGGCCTCGGCCTCACCATCACCAAGCTTCTGACCAACACGCTTGGCGGCGAGATCGCGGTGGAAAGCGAGAAGGACAAAGGTTCGACCTTCCGCGTCCGGCTGATGCTGTCGACCGTCGACCGGCCGAGCACCGCGCCGGCGCCCGAACGCAAGATCGTCTCTTATACCGGGCCGCGCCGCACCATCGTCGTCGTCGATGACAACGAGGATCACCGCGAGTTGATGCGCGAGGTGCTGGCGCCGCTAGACTTCATCGTGCTCACCGCCAATTCCGGCCCGGACTGCCTGACCCTGATCGAAGGCGTCCGGCCCGATCTCTTCCTCGTCGACATCTCCATGCCCGGCATGAACGGCTGGCAGCTCGTCGAGAAGCTGCGCGAGGCGGAACAGACGGCGCCGATCCTCATGCTGTCTGCCAATATCGGCGACGGCACCGCCTCGATCGGCAGCGACGGCCACAGCGACACCATCGCCAAGCCGGTCAACGTCAAGCGGTTGCGCGACAAGCTCGCAATGCATCTCGGGCTCGAATGGATCTATGCCGACGAACTCCCCTCCCCGCCTCGTCCGGCAGTCCCGGATACGGCGAGGAGCCCCGGCCGCCCGCACGTCGAAGACCTGCTCCGGCTCGCCGAAATCGGCTATGTGCGCGGCATGGAGGCCAAGCTCGCCGACCTCGCCCGGCAACCGGACAATGACGCCTTCACCGCGACAGTGGGCCAGTATCTGCAGACGTTCGACATGGCCGGTGCCATGCGCTATCTGAGGTCCTTCGAAGCAGAGGGGGCACAGGACGGTGGCTGAAACGGGCGGACCGCGCGACATCGTACTGTTGGTGGACGACAGTCCGGAAGCTCTGGGCTTCCTGACCGACGCGCTCGAACAGTCCGGCTATTCCGTGCTGATCGCCACCTCCGGGCAGGCGGCACTGTCGATCGTCGAGCGCATCAGCCCGGACCTGATCCTGCTGGACGCGGTGATGCCCGCCATGGACGGTTTCGAGACCTGCCAGAAGCTCAAGGCCAACGCGGCTGTCGCCCAGGTGCCGGTAATCTTCATGACAGGGCTCACAGAAACCGAGCACGTCGTGCACGCTCTCGAATCCGGCGGCGTCGACTATCTGACCAAGCCGATCAACATCGACGAACTGCGCGCCCGCATCCGCGTCCATCTCTCCAACGCCCGCTCGGCGCAAAGCGCGCGGGTGGCGCTCGACGCCGCCGGTCGCCATCTGCTGGCGGTTCGCGCCAACGGCTCGGTGCTGTGGTCAACCCCACAGGCCACACGCCTCGTCAACGCCGCGACCGGCGGTGACGATGGCCTCGATGCCGTGACCCGCACGATCGCCGGCTGGATGAACCAGCACAGTCAACCGGGTTTCGCCCGCGACGCCTCTGTCCCGATCGATACCGCTCCCTCGCTACAGGTGACCTTCCTCGGCGCAATCAGCGGCGACGAATATCTTTTCCGCCTGACATCCGCGACGCAACGCGACGGCGACGAGATGCTGCGCGGGGCCTTCGGCCTCACCCAGCGCGAATCCGAGGTGCTGCTCTGGATCGCCAAGGGCAAGTCCAACCGCGATATCGGCGACATTCTCGGCCTCTCCTCGCGCACCGTGAACAAGCACCTTGAACAGATCTACGTGAAGCTCGGCGTCGAAAATCGCGCCTCGGCGGCCGTCAAGGCCGCCCATGTCCTTTCCGAAGCCTGAGCCGCCCGGGCCGGAAATCTACCGGCAGGATGGCGAGAAGCAACACGGTATCGATGAGGCGATTGCAGAATACCTGCGCCTCTGACAGGCGAGGCCAGGATACCGTCATCCTCCCGAAAATCCCGCCGAAGGGCGGATTACCTCTTGCACGAACGCCTGTCTGCCAGAAATGAAAAAAGCCCGGCCTTACGGCCGGGCTTCCCAATCTTGCGCCGAAGCGCTCGATATTACTGCTGCTGGAAGTAGGAGTACTTGCCGTCCGGGCCCTTCTTCCACTCGTACATGACGTAGCCCGGAAGCTTCGGGTCGCCCTTTTCGTCGTAGGAGATGTCGCCGAGAGCGGTCGGGAACGGACCCTTCTCCTTCAGAGCGGCAGCAACGGCTTCCGGCTCCAGCGAACCGGCGGCGGTAGCTGCGGCAGCGATCGACTGAACGGCTGCGTAGGAGTAGAGGGTATAGGCTTCCGGGTTGAAGCCGGCTGCGCGGAACTTCTCGACCAGCTCCTTGTTTTCCGGGCGGAGCGTCGGATCCGGACCGAAGGTGTTCAGCGTGCCTTCGACGGCGTCGCCAGCGATCGAGGCCAGTTCGTTGGAGACGATACCGTCACCCGAAACGAGCGTGGCGTCGAGGCCCTGGTCCGCAGCCTGACGGATGATCAGACCAGCTTCGGTGTGCAGACCGCCCCAGTAGATGATCGAAACGCCGGCTTCCTTCATCTTGGCGATGAGAGCCGAGAAGTCCTTGTCACCGGTGTTGACACCTTCGTAGATCACTTCGGTGACGCCAGCGGCATTCATGGCCTTCTTGGTTTCGTCAGCGAGACCCTGACCGTACGGGGTCTTGTCGTGGATGACGGCGATCTTGGCGTCCTTGAACTTTTCGGCAAGGAAGGCGCCGGCTACGCCGCCCTGCTGGTCGTCACGGCCGCAGGTACGGAAGGTGTTCCAGAGGCCACGCTCGGTGTAGACCGGGTTCGTAGCAGCCGGGGAGATTTCGAGAATGCCGTTTTCGGCGTAGACTTCCGAAGCCGGAATGGAAAACGCCCGAGTTGAAGTGACCGACAACGAACTTGACGCCGTCAGCGACGAACTTGTTGGCGACCGAGATGCCCTGCTTCGGGTCGGACACGTCGTCACCAAGAACGATCTTGATCTGTTCCCCGTTGATGCCGCCAGCAGCGTTGATGTCCGCCGCAGCCTGCTCAGCGCCCTTCTGCAGCTGTGCGCCGAAAGCAGCGTTCGGACCGGTCATAGGACCGCCGACGCCGATCACCACGTCAGCCCAGGCGTTGCCGCCGAAGGCCACCACGGCCGTCAGCGCAACGGCGGAAAGAAGCGACTTTTTCATTCTTATACTCCCAATCTTTAGGCGGGGGTTTAGTTACGAGAACCCTGCGCAATACCCACCATCACTGCGCGGGAAACTGTTCCACTCTGTCGTTATGTGAGACGAGAAAATCTATGCTGTCAATCTTTCTTCTTCCACGAGAAAAGCGAGGTTTTCTCGTATAGCCAGTAGTAGTTCGAGACCATTTGCCTGGTCCTGTAGACACGAAAACCGGCGGTCGAAAAGACCAAGAGAAGAACCACATCGATAACGTAGAAGAACGGGCTGATGAACGGTCCCTGGAACAGCGCGTAATGCAGGAAACGCATCACCACGCCGAGCAGCAACGTATAGATCACCACCGTCGGATATTCCTGCCAGCTCTCGGCGACGGCCTTGCCGGTGCGCCATGCGGTCCAGAACCCGAGAAGGACGACGAGGAAGCGCAGCACGTAGCGCACGCCGGTATCGCTTTCGAAAAACAAGCCCTGCATATCGAATACTCCTAACCGCGCCTCAGTGATGGCCGCCTTCGAGATAGGCCGCACGAACCGAAGGATCCGCCAGCAGTTCCTTGCCCGTACCGCTCATCGTCACCTGGCCGTTGACCAGGACATAGGCCCGGTCAGACAGCTTGAGCGCGGCAAAGGCGTTCTGTTCGACGAGGAAGACTGTCAGGCCCTCCTCCTTGTTGAGCTTCTTGATCGCCTCGAAGATGCCCTTGACGATCAGCGGCGCCAGCCCGAGCGATGGCTCGTCGAGAAGCAGAAGTTTCGGCCGGGCCATCAGCGCGCGGCCGATCGACAGCATTTGCTGCTCGCCGCCCGACAGCGTGCCGCCACGCTGGCTCTGACGCTCTTTCAGGCGCGGGAACAGCGTGAAGACCTTCTCCACGTCCTCGTGGAAATATTTCAGGTTGTCGAGGCCGGCGCCCATCTGCAGGTTTTCCAGCACCGTCATGCGCGGGAAGATGCGGCGCCCTTCCGGCGACTGGGCGATGCGGCGGCGCGCAATCAGGTGCGTCGGCATCTTGGTGATGTCGGCGCCGTCGAAGGTGATCGTGCCGGCGCGCGCCTGCGGGCTGCCGCAGATCGTCATCATCAGTGTCGACTTGCCGGCACCGTTGGCGCCGATCAGGCTGACGATCTCGCCCTGGCGAACCTCGACATTCACACCGGCAAGCGCACGAATGTTGCCGTAATAGGTCTCGACGCCCTGTACTTTGAGAAGCGGTTCAGCAGACATCAGCTCTGTTCTCCCGACACCGCTTCGACTTCTTGTATCACTTCTTCCAATTCTTCGTCCTCGACACCGAGATAGGCGGCGATCACCTTGGGATCGTTCTTGACGTGATCCGGCGTGCCGTCGGAAATCTTCTGACCGTATTCAAGCACCACGACATGGTCGGAGATCTGCATGACCACCGACATGTCGTGCTCGATCAGCAGCAGCGAGGTTCCCTCGTCACGGATGCTGCGCAACAGCGCGTTGAGTGCCAGCGATTCCTTCGGGTTGAGGCCGGCTGCCGGCTCATCAAGGCAGAGCAGTTCCGGACCGGTGCACATGGCGCGCGCGATCTCGAGGCGCCGCTGGGCACCGTACGGCAGGTCGCCGGCCGGGTCGTCCGCACGATCGGTAAGGTCGGCCTTTTCCAGCCAGAACTTCGCCTTCTCGATCGAGTCCTTCTCGGCACGCTTGTAGGCCGGCAGGCCCAGCAGACCGAGCACCGTGTAGCCGGAGGCCTTCATCAGCGCGTTGTGCTGCGCGACCAGAAGGTTCTCCAGAACGGTCAGGCCGGAGAACAGCCGGATGTTCTGGAAGGTACGGGCGACCTTTGCCTTCCTGGTGATCTCGAAATCGGGCAGCCGCTCCAGGAGGAATTCCTTCCCGCTCTGTTGCGTCATCGTGATCATGCCCATCGTCGGCTTGTAGAAGCCGGTGATGCAGTTGAAGACGGTCGTCTTGCCCGCCCCGTTCGGGCCGATCAGCGCGGTGATCTCGCCGCGCTTGGCTTCGAAGGAGAAGTCGTTGATGGCCATCAGGCCGCCGAACTTCATCGACAGGTGTTCGACCTTGAGGATCGTGTCAGTCATTGGAGTCGTTCCGGTGGTCATCAGCCGTGACCTTCCTTGGTGAAGCTACCCGAAACAGCCTTGCTTTCCTTGAGGAATGCGGTCGGCTGGCGCGAGCCGACGAAGCCGCGCGGCTTGAACAGCATCACGATGATCATGGCCAGGCCGAAAAGCAGCATGCGGTAGAGTTCCGGCGTGAAGTCAGGTCCGAAGACATGCTTCAGGAACTCCATTTCACGCAGGGCTTCGGTGCCGCCGATCATGAGCAGCGCGGCGATCGCGATCCCCGTCAGCGAACCCATGCCTCCCAGAACCACGATCGCCAGAATGACAGCGGATTCAAGGAAGACGAAGCTTTCCGGCGAGACGAAGCCCTGGCGGGCGGCGAAGAAGGAGCCGGCGAAGCCGCCGAACATGGCACCGATGGCGAACGCCGTCAGCTTGGTCGTCACCGTGTTGATGCCGAGCGAACGGCAGGCGATTTCGTCCTCACGCAGCGCTTCCCAGGCACGCCCGATCGGCATGCGGCGCAGGCGGATCGTCACATAGGCCGTCAGCATGCACAGCGCCAGGATGACGTAGAACAGGAAGATCTTGTAATAGGCCGAGGACATCGGCAGACCGAAGGCCTTGGCGAAATTGTTCGCCGCGCCGACATCGAACGACCAGATCCCGAAGATAGAAGCCTTGGCCACACCGGAGATACCGAACGTACCCTTGGTGACATCGGTCCAGTTGATCAGCACCAGACGGATGATCTCACCGAACGCCAGCGTCACAATCGCCAGGTAGTCCCCGCGAAGGCGCAGGACCGGGAAGCCGAGAATGATGCCCCAGAACGCCGCCAGGATACCGGCGAGCGGCAAGAGAAGCCAGAAAGACAGGCCGAGGTGCTGCGACAGCAGCGCATAGGAATAGGCGCCGACAGCGTAGAACGCCACATAGCCCAGATCGAGCAGACCGGCGAGGCCGACGACCACGTTCAGGCCCCAGGCCAGCATCACATAGATGAGGATCTGGATACCGAAGTTGTCGACGAACTTGAGGGAACCCTGCGCGCCAAACAGCGCCACCGCCGCGACCGGATAGAGCACCAGCAGGCACAGCGCGATGGAGAGGAAGTTCCGATGGAAGAAGCCCTTTTCCGTCGAGATGTCGAGGACACCCGACTTCGCCTTGGCAAGCTTGCGCCGGTTGATATGCGGATTGATGAAACCGACGATCAGAAACCGGCCGACGGCCGCCACCAGCACGAACACCGCCAGCAGGCCCCACCGGGTGCGCCAGACGAGTGCGTTGTTGATGTCCTGGTAGGTTTCGATACCGACGTACAGGAGGAACATGCCGAAGGCGAGGAGGCCCGCGAAAACAGCCTCCTTCACCGCCCGGCCGAGCCCACCCTGCTCAACCTCGGCTACAGATGAAACAGTCGTTGTCATAATGTCAAACCTTCTCGACTTCGGGTCGACCCAGGATGCCGGTCGGCTTGAAGATCAGCACGAAGGCCAAGATCGCGAAGGTTGCGACGTCCTTGTAGGCAATCGTGAAGTAAGCCGACCAGAGAGATTCAATCAGACCGATCAGCAGGCCGCCGAGAACGGCACCCGGCAACGAGCCGATGCCCCCAAGAACGGCCGCGGTGAACGCCTTGACGCCCGGAATGAAGCCGTCGCTGAACGAGGCCACACCATAGTACATCAGGTACATGGTTCCGGCGACCGCTGCGAGCGCAGCGCCCATCACGAAGGTGATGGAGATGGTCCGGTCAACGTCCACACCCAGCAGGGCCGCCATCTTGCGATCCTGCTCGGTCGCACGCTGGGCGCGGCCAAGCGGCGTCTTGTTGACGATGTACCAGAACGCGGCGAGCAGCACTGCCGTCACCACGACGATGACGATCTGCTTCAGCGAAATCGTAATGGCACCGAAGTGGTAAACGTCGCTCACCAGCGGCGGGATCGGCTTGTTGCGCGGACCCTGAGTGACCTGGATGAAGTTCGACAGCACGATCGACATGCCGATCGCGGTGATCAGCGGCGCCAGGCGGAACGAGCCGCGCAGAGGCCGGTAGGCCACCCGTTCGATGACCCAGTTCCACAGGCCCGTCATCAGCATCGCCACGATCAGCATGACGAGCAGCGCGAGCGCAACCGGGACACCGGCAAAGAAGGATGTGAGAATGAGGAAGACGATCAGAGCGGCGAAGCCGCCGAGCATGAAGATATCACCATGGGCAAAGTTGATCATGCCGATGATACCGTAAACCATCGTATAGCCGATCGCCACCAAGCCGTAGATGGATCCAAGAGTCAGCCCGTTGATGAGCTGCTGGATAAAGTAGTCCATATATTAACCCCCGGACGCGATTTTCATCCCGCGCCTCTTTTTATTATGCCCCGTCGGGCTGCCAACATGGAGCGAATCCATAACGTGTCGGACAGAAAAGTGAAGCCCAAAAGCTGGACAGAACACTTTTTCGTCCCGTTTGCGCACAATTTGGCGCCAAAACGACCAAAAAATACAATTTTGGAGCAAGCTTTGCAGCCAATTTAAGCACCGTACCGTTTCCGAAGAAACGGTACGGTTGAATTTTTTATCGACACACGCAAAAATTAATCGCGAAATCCATGAGAGAGGCCGTGCCTCGCCCGTGCGGCCGAGCACCAAGGTCGTTCAGACCGACCTCGGCAATCGGCACACGATCAATGTTGGCAGCCGTAGGCCGCCGGACCATGCGTCAGGTTGGCAACGGGGGACCAGTCGGATCGGGCTCTCCATCGAAAAAGAGATAGATGGCGGCGATCTTGCCATCTCTTGCCACGATGAAGTCGGTGCCAGCGTAGACCGGAGGTTTGCCCGGCTCTCCGGCTATCCACTTCACCCGTCCGGCCCGATCATGAAGCACCTCCGCCTCTATAATCGGTGTGTATCTGAACGTCGGATGCATCGCGCGGATCGCACCCGCGATGCGGACGATTTCATCCCTGCCGCTATGAACGCCGTGCGGTTCAACGAAGACGGTGTCGTCGTGCATGATCTCCTCGGCAACCTTTCGGCGGCGGGCATCGTCACCCTCACCGAAGATTTCCTGAAGGTTCCGTTCGAGCAGTGTCGCAATATCTGCCATGGCCGTTCTCCGGTTCTCCCCCAGTTCAAACCTGGACGTGGCCGCCGTCAACGTAAAGTTCGATGCCGTTGACGAAGGAACCGTCGTCCGAGGCAAGGAACACACCGCCTCGGCGATTTAGAATGCCTTGGAGACCAAACTTCACGAAGCAAGCGAAGCTGAGCAATCCCTGCTTTGGAAGATGCTCTCTGCTTATCTTCGCGAACTAAGCCGGTATGGAGAGGGAAACGGCCCCAAAACGCCCATCCCCTTTAAACAAACCCCGCCGTCATCGCGTACTCCCGCCCCATTTCGATGATCTCGTCGAACACGTGGCCCGCGCAGGAGCGCATGAGCACCAGGTCGAACGTGTCCTCGCCCGTCCGGGCGAGGTTGGCGGCGACGTGGCAGCACAGGGTGGGGGTCGAGGCACCGAGGGGAAATTCGTCGGGGTGAAGGTCGACGGCGAGGCACTTGGCGAGGATTTTCCGGACATCGGGACCGGTCAGGCGGATGACGACGCGGCCATCGCTCTGGTCGACGGCGTAGAGCACCTCTTCCCCGATCGTCGCGAGATCGCGGGCGAGGCTGGTCACCGAAACCTCCTCCGAGACGATGAGCCATTCACCGGGACCGGCAGTTCGGAGCGAGACATCCTTCAGCCCTTCGAGCGCCGCCCTCGCCTGCTCTTCCCTGCCCGGACGGGCGAGCACGGAGAAGATCGCCGGACGCTTCAGCACGGCAAGATGATGCGGGTTGGGCGTACCGTCGAAGCCGGTGATGAAGTCCTCGAGCACGTGATGATGTGCAAACGTCATGACCGGCTCCTCAAAGATGCAGGCGCTTGTTGTCGGGGTCTATGAAAACGGGGCTGCACACCTCGGCCGCGACCTCCGAACCGCGTAGACCGTCCCAGACGATGATCCTCTCGCCGATCCGCTCGCGGCCCGATTTCAGGAAGGCCAGGCCGATATGGTGGCCGAGCACCGGCGAGAAGCACGCCGAGGACACCCAGCCCTGATCGTTCGCCATCGACGGGTTGGCGCCCTCCTTCAGGAGATGCGCGCCGGCCTTGAACTCCTTGTCGCGCTCCAGCGGTTTGAGGCCGATGAGCTGTGGCCGGTCGGCGGCCGTGAGGCCGAAGCGGCTCGACAGGCGCTTGCCGATGAAGTCCGGCTTCTGCCCCGAAAACATCCGGCCGAGGCCGAGATCGTCCGGCGTGGTGCGCCCGTCGATCTCGTTATGGGTGATGTGGCCTTTCTCGATGCGCATGACGTTGAGCGCCTCGACACCGTAGGGAGAGATGCCGTGCTCCCTGCCGGCCTCCATGATCGCCTCGGCGACAGCGTTTCCGTAGCCGGCCGGCACCGCCAGCTCGTAGGCGAGCTCGCCGGAAAACGAGATACGGAAAAGCCGCGCCCGGAGGCCGCCCTTCAGCCCGACTTCGCCTGCGGCGAGGAAGGGGAATGCCTCGTTAGAAATGTCGTCTTCGACAATCTTTTCCAGCACCAGTCGCGCCTTCGGCCCGACAATCGACATCTGCGCCCACTGGTCGGAGACCGAGAGCAAGCGCACATCGAGGTTCGGCCAGAGCGCCTGGGAAGCAAACTCCATGTGCGCCATCACCTCGGCCGCATAGGCCGTGGTGGTGGTGACGAGGAAATGGTTCTCCGAAAGCCGGCTGGTGGTGCCGTCGTCGTAGACCATGCCGTCCTCGCGCAGCATCAGGCCGTAGCGCGCCTTGCCGACCGGCAGCTTCAGGAAGCCATTGGAATAGAGCCGGTTCAGGAATTCCGCCGCGTCGGAACCGAATACCTCGATTTTGCCGAGAGTCGAGACGTCGCAGAGGCCGACATTGGCGCGGACGTTCAGCACCTCGCGGTCGACGCTCTCGCGCCAGGTCTTCTCGCCGGCCTTCGGGAACCAGGAGGAGCGGTACCAGAGCCCTGCCTCGACGAAGACGGCGCCGTTCTTCTTCGCCCAGCCGTGCAGCGGCGACTGGCGCACGGGGCGCGAATGCTCGCCGCGGCTGGTACCGGCCAGGGCGCCGAACGCCACCGGCGTGTAGAACGGCCGAAAGGTCGTGGTGCCGACCTCGGCCGGCGAAACACCGCGCATGCCGGCGATGATCGCCGCCATGTTGACATTACCGAGCTTGCCCTGATCGGTCGCCATGCCACCGGTGGTGTAGCGCTTGGTGTGCTCGACATGGCCGTAACCCTCGCGCTGGGCCAGCCCGAGATCCTTGACGTGCACGTCGTTCTGGAAGTCGACGAAAGCCTTGTCCCTGGCTCCCGGCACATACCAGACCGGCACGAAAGCCGCATCGTATTCGCCCTCGACCTCCGGCGTCGGGATCGAGCCGACCATACGACCAAGCGCCTCGATCGCCGCATGCCCCTTGGCGGCGCCGTCGCGCAGGCATTCGGAGATTGTGGAAAGCCCCGCGGCGCTGCCGGCGACAAAGAGCCCCTGCCCCACGTCCGGCGCCAGGAAGGCGTTGTGCGTTTCCGCCCAGACCGGCCGAGCGCCGCGCTGGCAGGCGAGATGGATGACCGGGCTGTAGCCGCCCGACATCAGCAGCGCGTCGCAATCGAGCGCCTCGTCATAGCCGGACCGCTCCAGCACCAGCCCGGAAATACGGTGGCGTCCCATGGTCCTGATCACGCCGGCGCCGCGGATCACCCGAACGCCCTCGGGCACGACATGGGCCGAAGCCGGCCTGCTGTCGATGATCGCGGCGATCTCGACGCCCGCCGCCACCAGATCGGCGGCTGCCTTGTAGCCGGAGCCTCCGTTGGAGAAAATCGCCACCTTCCGTCCGACGGCGACGCCGTAGCGGTTGAGATATGTCCGGCCGGCACCAGCCATCATCACGCCCGGCCTGTCGTTGCCGCCAAATACCAGCGGCCGTTCCTCAGCACCGGTCGCGAGCACGGCTCGTTTTGCGATGATGCGCCATAGCCGCTCGACCGGCAGGTCCGGCGAGGGGTTCGGTACGTGTTTCTGCACCTTCTCGACCGCGCCGAACACGTTGTCGTCGTACCAGCCAAACACGGTGGTGCGCGGCATCAGGCTGACGTTCGGCAGCGCCGACAGTTCTGCCACCACGTCTTCAGCATAGTCGGCCGCCGGCTTGCCGCCGACCGTCACGCGCTCATTGAGCAAGGAGCCACCCAAACGGAAGCCTTCGTCGACGAGGATGACGCGCAGACCCGCGCGGCCGGCCGCAAGTGCCGCCATCAGCCCGGTCGGACCGGCGCCGATGACCAGCAGGTCGCAATGCGCCCAGCTCTTCTCGTAGCGATCAGGATCGGCCTCCATCACCGCCTTGCCGAGGCCGGCGGCCTTCCGGATCAGCGGCTCGTAGACCTTTTCCCAGAACGCGGCAGGCCACATGAAGGTCTTGTAGTAGAAACCCGCGCCGAGAAAGGGCGAGAGCAGGCCGTTGACCGAGCCGATGTCGTATTTCAGCGAGGGCCAGCGGTTCTGGCTGGCCGCGACGAGGCCGTGGTAGAGCTCGACCACGGTGGCGCGGGTGTTGGGCTCGGTACGGGCGCCCTCGCCCACCGCAACGAGCGCATTGGGCTCGGCCGAGCCGGCCGTGACCACGCCGCGCGGTCGATGATACTTGAACGAACGGCCGACCAGAAGCTGATCGTTGGCGAGCAGCGCCGAGGCAAGCGTATCGCCCTCGAAGCCCTTCATCTCGCGGCCGTCGAAGGTGAAGGTGAGGCTGCGTCCCCGATTGATGAGAACGCCGGAGGAGAGACGATAGCTGGTCATCGTCCAGCCTCCCGCGCCAGGTCGGTCGCATCACGCACGGAAAAGACCTCATGGCTCATGGCGTTGTCTCGCTCCACCACCAGCCAGCGACGGCAGCCGCCGGCGTGGTGCCAGTATTCCCGGACGCGGCCCTTCGGATTGTCTCGCACGAAGACATAGGCGTACCAAGCCTCGTCGTCGGCCGACGGCGCTGGCCGCTGCGGTACGGCGTCTCCCCGGATCGAGAACTCTTCCTTCGGTCTTACCCCGCAATGCGGGCAATGGATCAGGCTGGCCATGACGCGTCTCAGTGCAGATTGGGTTGCGGACCTTTGCCGCCTTCGTCGATGGCGAAGCCACGGCGGAAGCGGTCGAGGCGCAGAAGACGGGCGACGTGATGCGGCTCGTTGCGGGCGATCAGATGGGCGAAGCAGAAGCCGGAGGCTGGCGTCGCCTTGAAGCCACCGTAGCACCAGCCGCAGTTCAGGTAGAGATTGTCGATCGGCGTTTTGTCGATGATCGGCGAGCCGTCCATCGACATGTCCATCACGCCGCCCCAGACGCGCAGCACGCGAAGCCGCGAAAGGCCCGGGATCAGCGAAACGCCCTCCTCGATCGTATGCTCGACGGTCGCCAGATTGCCGCGCTGGGCATAGGACGAATAGTAGTCGATGTCGGCACCGAACACGAGGCCGCCCTTGTCCGACTGCGAGATGTAGAAGTGGCCCGCGCCATAGGTGATGACGTTGTCGATCACCGGCTTGATGCCCTCGGAAACGAAGGCCTGCAGCACATGGGTCTCGATCGGCAGTTCGAGGCCCGCCATGCGGCCCGTCACCGAGGTGTGGCCGGCGGTAGCTAGCGCCAGCTTGTTGCAGCCGATGAAGCCCCTGGTCGTCTCGACGCCGAGCACGCGGCCATCGACGTCGCGGCGGATGCCGGTCACCTCGCAATGCTGGATCAGATCGACGCCGCGGCTGTCGGCACCGCGCGCATAGCCCCAGGCGACCGCGTCGTGACGGGCCGTGCCGGCGCGCCGCTGCAGAAGCCCGCCCAGGATCGGGAAACGGGCATGGTCGAAATTCAGGTACGGCATCATCCTGCGTACCTGCTCCCGGTCGAGCAGTTCGGCGTCGACACCGTGGATCTTCATCGCATTGCCGCGCCGGGCATAGGCATCGCGCTGGCCGTCGGAGTGAAACAGATTGACGATCCCGCGCTGGCTGACCATGGCGTTGAAGTTGAAGTCCTGCTCCAGCCCTTCCCAGAGCTTCATCGAAAGCTCGTAGAATGGCTCGTTGCCCTCCAGCATGTAGTTGGAGCGGATGATCGTCGTGTTGCGGCCGACGTTTCCGGAGCCGAGATAACCCTTCTCGATCACTGCCACATTGGTCACGCCGAATTCCTTGGCGAGATAATAGGCTGTCGAAAGCCCATGGCCGCCACCGCCGACGATAATCACGTCATAGTGCGGCTTCGGCTCCGGCTCGCGCCAGGCCGGCGTCCAGTTCCGGTTGCCCGACAGGGCCTGCCTGAAAATAGAAAAGGCGGAGTAACGCATCGGCTCTTCCCGTAGAATGGGAGGCCACATTCGCATAGCCGGGATAAAGAGCAAGTCCGAATGGGACATGAATTTGGCTCAATGGGACATCGAGTATAGAAAGCACGCGCTGCAGCAAGACGGCTACACCTAGCGCACCACGGCTGGCCAATCCCCCGCGAAACGACCTCCTCGCGCTACCTCCCCCCAGGGGGAAGAAATCAACCGGATTCCGCCTTCTGCGAAAAAACATCCGCTTTAATTCAAAGGCCTGACTTTTTTCTGATCTCCTTCGCATCCCCGCTTTCTCCTGCCGCCGGACAATGGAGCCGAGCAGCGGCCAGCAAGGATGCGCGTGAAAAGGAGAGAAACAGATGAGCGAGACCACCCCGAACATCGGCATGCCCTATCTCATGCCGGCGCAGGCGCAGAAGCATGTGACACACAACGAGGCGCTCCAGCGGCTGGATGCCGTGACCCAGCTCGTGCTGACCGCCCATCTTTCCGAACCGCCAGAAGATCCATCGGAAGGGCAATGCTTTGCCGTGGCGTCAGGCGCGAGCGGAGCGTGGACGGGAATGGACGGATGGCTGACGGTCTGGCTCGACGGCACCTGGCATTTCATCGTGCCGAAACCGGGATGGCGGGCTTTTCTCGCAAGCGAGGAGGAAATCCGCGTCTTCCGTGATGGAGAGTGGACGGAAATCTCTCTGCCGGCCAACGGATCGTTCTCCACGCTCGGCGTGAGCACGATGGCCGACGGCACCAACCGGCTGGCGGTATCCTCGCCGGCAAGTCTCTTCACCCATGCGGGCGGAGATCACCGGCTGGTCGTCAACAAGCAGGCGGAGGGCAATACAGCGGCGCTACTGTTCCAGACCGACTGGCAGGGCCGCGCAGAAATCGGCCTGACCGGCAGCGATACGCTGAGCTTCAAGGTGAGCTCCGACGGCGGAAACTGGGCGACCGCACTGGAAGTCCTGCCGTCCGGTCTGGTGCAAATGCCTACCCGACCGGTTGCGCAGGCGGCCCTCACCATCGGCGCGCACTCCCCCGCACCGGGGGTCCAGACTGGCTTCGATACGCTCGCCGTCAATCAGGGCGGCTTTTCACTCGGCGCCGCAGTAGGCGGTGGTGTCGGCGACCGACTGATGGTGCCGGCCTCCGGCCTCTACGCGATCAGTCTTTCGGTGACGATCATCGCCTCGTCGTCACACACCATTCGCATCCTGCGGAACGGGTCGGTGCCTCTCGCCGTATTGAGAGGAAAAAACAATTCAGGCGTCGCAAGCCTCCAGACCGTGAGCGCCGTTGCGCACCTGAATGCCGGAGACTGGCTCTCACTCGACCATGCCGGCGACCCGCAGATCGACTTCACCGAGGGCAACACCGGTTTGCAGGTGCACCTGCTGTAGCGTAGCTTGAGCGCCGACAGGATACGGTGTCAGAGCAGCCGGAAGCGGCAGGCGCGCGCGACGGCCTGCATCCGGTTGACCGAATCCAGCTTGCGCATCGCGCTCTTCAGATAGCTGATCACGGTGTGACCCGAGATGTTCAGGATCACAGCGATCTCCTCGCTGCTCTTGCCGGCGGCCGACCAGCGCAGGCATTCGAGCTCGCGGGCGGAGAGCTTTTCGCGCGGGCCGTCCTGCTTGTGCATCAGCACGCCGCCGTCGATGAGTTCGAGGCTGCCGAAATAGAGCTTCGAAATCTCCTCCTGCGACAGCGTCTCCCGGCTACCGGAAAACACCAGGATGTAGTGGTTGAGGCTTGCGTCGTGCAGCGAAAAGGCAAGGCTGGAGATCAGTCCGTTGTATTCGAACAGGAGCTTCTGATCGAGATCGGTATTGGAGTTCAGCGCGGTGGAGAACAGGCATTCGCGCGTGAAGACCGGAAGCACGCTGTTGCGCAGTCGGTTGACCAGCTTGCTGAAGCCGAAGGCGTCGCTCGCGTGATAGGCGTCGCGAAGCGCTTCCGGCCAGTTCGTGGTTATCTTGTTGGCAAGGAACTCGGGTTTGTCCGCCTCCGGAAAGGTAGCGACCAGAAAAAACGGCATGTCATAAGCCTTGGCCAAGGCTCCGAAACGGCGCACCACCGGATCCGGTTCGATACTCACCGGCGCGGTATTCGCTTCCGTACTCTCGATGACCCGACCAAGCTCTACGTCTGATCTGTACATGAATTTCCTCTTAGCCGGACAAATCCGGAATTGGGCGCGTTGTGCTGGCTGCTTGCTTTATTTCGACCAAACGGGGCGCCGATGCCGTCCGACAGGCCGGCGTCATCGAATTCATCCCAAGTCTGCGTTTGATCGTTTTCGCGTGCACGCAATGCATGCTCGCTGATATGCGTGCGCCTTTTACACGAATTCGCACATTCAAATAATTCTAATTAGGCATAACTCCTATGCAAATGCCGCAACTTTACGCAACGGAAGACTAACTGCGACCAACCGCCGCGTCACGCCTGGATCGGGACGTTTATTTCAAATGATTATCAAATCGTTACAGGCGGCTTAGGCAAATCTTAAAGGTGCCCGGCTAGGATGCCGGTCTGTGGTCTTGAGTATGTGTAGAGAGTCCAATGACCGAAATGATACGCCCCCGAGTGAAGTATGTCATCGGCCCCGATGGCAGCCCGTTGACGATTGCTGACCTGCCGCCGGCCAATACGCGCCGCTGGGTCATCCGTCGCAAGGCAGAGGTCGTCGCGGCCGTAAGGGGCGGCCTGCTGAGCCTCGAGGAAGCCTGCGAGCGCTATACCCTGACCGTCGAGGAATTCCTTTCCTGGCAGACCTCGATCAACGATCACGGTCTTCCCGGTCTGCGCACCACCCGCATCCAGCAGTATCGCCACTAGCGGTCGGGCGCGGCCTCAGCCGCGCCGCCTGATAACCGCCGGCAACACTCCCGCAAGAATTGCAGAGACCGCATAAAACCAAAGGCCTGGCTGGGTGAAAGCACTCGCCAGGCCGCTGCTTTTTGCGGCGAAGATGACAACGGCCACCAGCAGCACGTCCATCATCGACCATCGCGCCAGATGCGGCAGGAGCCGCCGCAACAGCCCCTCCTCGGCCACCATCGCCGACGGCGCGAGCGCTTCGGTCGTCAGCACCAACAGCTTCAGCACCGGTAGCACGATCGAGAACAGTCCGACGACAAGCGCGAGCGCCATGTCACCACCCTGCCAGAGGGAAACAACGATCTCCGTCAGCGAGGGCGTGCGGCTGAGAAAGTAGAAGCTTTCGAAACGAAGCAGCGGAAGTGTGAGGCCGAGCGCGAGGCAGAAGGGTGCCGCCGTCAGCAATAACGCAACCAGCCAGATCATGCGCAACCGGTCTCCGGGCCGTCGTCCCCTGTGGCGAACGGCTGCGGTGGACTATATGTGTGGAACGGGGTCCGGAATAAAGACCGGGTTAAAACATTCGCGAGGATTCGATGGATATCACCCACAAGGAAGACGGCAGCCACGGCAGCTATCTGGCAACCGTTAACGGCGCGACCGCGCAGATGACCTACTCCCGCACATCGCCGAAGCTCATTATCCTCGACCATACGGAAGTGCCGGACGCCCTGCGTGGCCAAGGTGTCGGCCAGGCGCTCGCCGCGCACGCGGTCGAGGCGGCACGCGAGGGCGGCTGGAAGATAATCCCGCTCTGCCCGTTCTTTCTCAGCCAGGTCAAGCGTCATCCCGAATGGCGTGACGTCATCTCCGACTGATGGACGCACGAAAGGGAGCCCCGCCGGATCGGCGAGGCTCCCTCAAGCCCTGATCTCGTGCTCCCTCAGGCGCGAGCGCGCTGCAGGCCGTCCCGTTCCTCGAGCGCGGCTGCCTTGGCGTATTCGGCCTCGGCCTCCTCGAGCGCAAGCTCGGCCGCCTCCTGCTGTACCTTCAGTTCCCGGATCGAGATCTGCAGGTTGTCGGCACGCTGGCGAGCGGCCTTGGCGAAGGTGGGATAGGCAAAATGATTGGGATCGGTGATGCCCGACTTCTTCTCCTCGATGGAGATCTGGCTCTCCAGCTCCTTCGACATCCGGTCGAATTCGGACATCATCAGCTGCAGTTGCTGCAACTGCCGACGTTTTTCGGTTACCTGAAATTCTTTCAGGCGCACTAGGCTCTCACGCGACTTCATACGCAATACTCCGTTGATGCGAGACCCCCGCCAACTCACTCATTGCCCGTCAAAACGCCGCCGCCCGCGAATCGAATCCTAAAAAAGTTCGGCGACGTTAATAAAAAGCTACAGCTGGTAACCTTTCGTTTACGGGCATCGTTAATGATAACGGCGATCTTTTAAGGGTCAGTAAATGCCGCATCTCAAAAAAAGATGCTCCGACAATGATGAGTCGAATGAATCAGTTAGCGGGATTTCCTCACGTATTGATTCAATCATGGCGATGCCGGAAAGCTATGAAAAATCAGGAGTCTGCAAACCTTGATTAATAAATTCGATACACCTTGCCAGAGGGAATTAGAATTTGTTAACCATTTGGTGGCAGCCTCCAAATCAGGCAACGACTGGATCCGAAGCGCGTAGGGACCAACCCGACCTTTCGGCGGCGGTTAAGGGGATAATTATGCGGGTTCTTCTTATTGAGGACGACAGCGCCACGGCGCAGAGCATCGAACTGATGCTCAAATCCGAAAGCTTCAACGTCTACACCACTGATTTGGGTGAAGAGGGCGTAGATCTCGGCAAACTCTACGACTACGACATCATTCTGCTCGACCTGAACCTGCCCGACATGTCCGGCTACGAAGTGCTTCGCACGCTGCGCCTGTCCAAGGTCAAGACGCCGATCCTGATCCTGTCCGGCATGGCAGGCATCGAAGACAAGGTCCGCGGCCTGGGCTTCGGCGCGGACGATTATATGACCAAGCCGTTTCACAAGGACGAACTGGTCGCTCGTATCCACGCCATCGTCCGCCGCTCCAAGGGTCACGCCCAGTCGATCATCGTCACCGGCGAGCTGGTTGTGAACCTCGATGCCAAGACCGTCGAGGTCGGCGGCCAGCGCGTTCACCTGACCGGCAAGGAATACCAGATGCTGGAGCTTCTCTCGCTCCGCAAGGGCACCACGCTGACCAAGGAAATGTTCCTGAACCACCTTTACGGCGGCATGGACGAGCCGGAACTGAAGATCATCGACGTCTTCATCTGCAAGCTTCGCAAGAAGCTCGCCAACGCCGCCGGCGGCGCCAACTACATCGAAACCGTCTGGGGCCGCGGCTACGTACTGCGCGAGCCGGACGGCTCGGAATACANGGAAACCGCCTGAGCGGCCCTCCCCTGACCGAGAAGAAAAAACCTGCCGCAAGGCAGGTTTTTTTTGTGCCCTGTCTTCGCACGTCCAGGACGGACAGCACGATGCAAAACATCCCGTTCGGGGTTTGGGCAAATTTCGATCAGCCTCGATGAATGGATCAGGCCGCGATAGCCGCGTCGGTGAAAATCTGCGTCAGGATCTTGCGGTCGAACGGCTTCAGCAGGAATTCATTGGCCCCTGCCCGCTTGCCGAGCATCATCGTCTTGAGATCGGCCTCGATGACGCAATAGTAGATCTTAACGCTCTTGCCGTCGGGAAGCGCGCGGATATTGGTGATGAGATCGAGCGCGCCGTCCAGACCGGCATCGACGATCAGGAAGTTCGGCAGTTCGGTCTCGCAGCGACGGAGCGCTTCGCGGGCGTTCGAGGCCTCGGAAACAAGGAAACCGATTTCGGACAGGATCCTCTTGCCGACCTTGCGAACGATGTCCGAGCTATCCGCGATCATCAGGCGCTGCATCATCAACTCCTCATCGGGCCGCCATCTTCTTTCGGCAGCCACGGAGGCGACATCTATCATTGTGCGGCTAAGAAACCGTTACCGGCGATCGTCCCGTTTCGGGATGACCGCCGGAAAAGCCGGTCAGGCGGCCATCTCGGCGGTGAAGACGATCTGTTCGTCGGTGGAGACGTACTTGATCTCCATGCCGCATTCTTCCGCCAGAAGCACCGTGTAGTACGGCTGAATGGAATGGGCGTCGATGGCCTCGTTCCAGGCGACCGGAGAGGATTTCGGCAAACTTCTGCGGAACCCGCATCAGCCGCCCCTTTACGGCGATGGTGAACTTCGCATCATACTCGGGATTTTCGAGCGTCACCTCGACCTCCCCGCCGCGCGGGATCGCGCTGTAGGCGACAAGGAAGAGATTGAGCAGCAGCTTGACCCGGTTCTTGGCGATAATCGCGCGCGGGCCGTTCCAGGTGATCTGCGCCTTCTTCTCTGCCTCGGCGAAATCGCGGGCCGCCTTCTCCGCCTCACCCGTATCGATCGAGGCGCCGACCGAGCCGGAAGCACCGAAAGCGAGGCGGGCGAACTTGAGACGAACCGAGGCGTTAAGCGCGCTCGCGCGGATCAGCTCCATCGCCTCGGCGTCAGCACCGCCCTCGTCCAGCAGTTCCAGACCGTTGTTGATCGCACCCACGGGAGAGATGACGTCATGGCACACACGGCTGCACAGTAGCGCCGCGAGGTCCGGACCGGCGAGCGTGAGATTGGGATTCTTTAGCATCGATTCTCCTGAAAAGCGGATTCCGCCGTATCAAAAAACGCCGACGCGGCCGGATGGCGAACGCGTGTGATATCCGATTCCTTTACGGCCATAATGACACCATATTTGGTAAACCGATTATTAAGACCCTCGCCGCAAAATGCCCCTAGGAACCCGGGCCCCGCCCGAAATCCACGCATATCCCAGGGAGGAAATGATGCGCCCAGCCCAGACACCCACTCTGGCCCTTGCAAAACTGCGGGCGATCGCCGTCCTGATCATGGCTGTCACCGTGGCCCTGTTTGCCGTCCGCCCGGCTGCGGCCGACAGCAACCAGTACACAATGCAGGAAATCATTGACGCCGGTCATGGCTTCTTCGGCTCGACCAGCGGCGCGCTCGCCAAGGTAATCGAGCAGGCGTTCGCCCAGTACGGCCTCCCGAACGGTTACATTCTCGGCCAGGAAGGCTCGGGCGCATTCATCGCCGGCCTCACCTACGGCGAAGGCGAGCTCTATACCAAGAATGCCGGCCAGCACGAGGTCTTCTGGCAAGGCCCCTCGCTTGGCATCGACTACGGCGGCAACGGCACGCGGGCAATGATGCTCGTCTACAATCTGCCGAGCGTCGACAACCTCTATGCCCGCTTCGGCGGCGTCAGCGGCTCGGCCTACGTCGTGGCCGGCGTCGGCATGACCGCGTTGAAGAACAACAATATCGTGCTGGTGCCGATCCGCACCGGCGTCGGGGCGCGCCTTGGAGTCAATGTCGGTTACCTGAAGCTGACCCGCAGCCCGACCTGGAACCCCTTCTGACGTCCGAGCCTTCCCCTTTTGCATAAGCTTGTTCCGCGCAAGCCTCGTGGTTAATGATGCTTGTGCAGCAGCAACTGGGGATCACGGACGATGATCGAATACGCGCTACTTTTCGGACTCGGCTTCCTGTCGACCTCGTTGCTGGTCATGCTGCTGGCACCGGCCATCCACAAGCGGATCGTCCGCTTCACCGAAAACCGCCTGCGCGCGACCATGCCGCTCAGCCCGCAGGAAATCCGGGCGCAGAAGGACATGGTGCGCGCGGCCTATGCCGCTGAAAACGCCCGCACCACGCAGGAACTCGTCCGCGAGCGCGAGAAATCGATGGCGCTGCAGTTCCAGAACGACGCCCTGTCGAAGGAAGCGAGCCGGATCCTCGCCGACCACCAGGACCTGCAGGTGAAAGTGGAAGAGATGCAGGTCGAGATGAGCCGCCTGCGCTCCGAGGCGCTGCGTCACGAGAACGAGGCGATCACGCTGGCCGAGACCGTCAGGCGCCTGGAGGAATCTGCTGCCGCCAAGGATGTCGAGATCGAGCAGGTGCTCGGTCGACTGCAGCGGCTGATGCGCGAGATCGACAACCTGAAGATCGAGAGCGCCGCCCGCGAGGCCGAGATCGAAGGGCTCAAGCAGCGCGCCCAGTCGTTCAGGGACGAACGGGAGGAACTGCGCCGCGAGGCAAAGCTCGCCGCCCAACGGGCCAAGGAAGCCGAGCAGCGTCTCATCCAGGAAGAGCATACGCGCCTGCGCCTCGACGACCGTCTGGCCCGCCAGATCGCCGAAAACGCCGACAAGGATGCAGCACTTGAGCGCCGCATGCAGGAGCTCGCCAACATGCGCGAACGTCTGAAGGCCGCCAACGCCGCCGCCCGCGCCGCCACGCGCGCTCTCCGCAATGCCAAGATCCTTGTTCCTGCCGCGGCCGAGGGTGATTTCAACGACCCACCGGAAGAACCGCGTATCGAGATTTCCCCGCGCAATCTGCGGCCGGCCGTACCGGCGCAGGCACAGACATCCGCAACTCCCCTACGCGCGATGCCGGCGGCAGCGGCGCCGATAGCGGCACCGGTAGTATCCGCTGCCCCCGCGCCTGCACCCCGGGCGGAAGCCGTCACGACGACGCCGTCGGTGTCGGAACCTGGCCCGGCTGCGCCAGCGCCGGCGCCGGTGGTAGAAGCCAAGCCGGCACCGATGGCCGCTACACCCGCTCCGGCGCCTGCAGCCGAGCCGTCGGTCGATCTCGACCGCATGGAGGAGGAATTGCGGCTGCGCCAGGACGCGCTGACAGACCTGCTGCTGAGAGCCGATATCCCGGCGAACGACGATGCGCTTCGCGAAGAGATCGCCGATCTCGCCGCCCGCATGATCGTTCTGACCTCGCTGAAGGAAGGCAAGACCTCGCCGCTCGCCGATATCCTGCCGGTGCGGGCTACCTTGGGCGAAACCGGCGCGCGGGCGACCTTGGGCGAGCGGGCACGCGCACTGCGTGCCGGGATCGAAGGCCTGCCGCGCTGATCGGCTACACCTGCTTTAATCTGCATATCTGCGGCTATCGCTTGAGAGGCAGCCCGTGCCTCCCTCAGCTTCGAGGGGCGCTCCGCTCCCGCCTCAGGTGAAGGCTGCCGTAGGCGATCCCTCTTCTCCCCAGCGGGGGTGAGGCGCGGTCCACGCAGCGGAGCAATCGATCCAGTGAATCGATTGCAGCAACGAACGCCTTGAGCCCTAGCGAAAGGCGTGCCGAGCGCATACGAGCCGATGAGGGGAGGCCGAAGGGCCTTGCTGGCGCCCCCTCACCCTTCGGGCCACCTTCTCCCCGCTGGGAAGAACAGGACATCCGCCCCATCGATCCTCCCCCACGCAGAGGGACGCAAGACGTATCCGCGCCGCAATCGCATGGAGTAGGGATAACGTCGCCACGAGTCCCTTCTCCCCGTTCACGGGGAGAAGGTGGCGGCAGCCGGATGAGGGGCACTTCTTCCTCAGATGCGTCCGAGGCGCCCCGCGATCGTATAGAGAGCGATACCGCTCGAGGTACCGACGTTCAGGCTGTCGAGCGACGGTGATTGCGCGATGCGCGCCGTGCGGAACCGTGACAGGATCCTGCCCGGCAGCCCCTCTCCTTCCGTTCCCAGAACAAGCGCCACCCGGTTCGCCGCGTCGATCTCCCTGATCTCCGCCCGGCCCGATGGCGACAGCGCCCAGATGTCGAAGCCGGCACCGGCGATTGCGTCGAGATCCGCCTCGATACTACCGGCACGGACGTAGGGTACGGTCAGCACCGAGCCGACCGATACCCTGAGCGCCTTGCGATAGCGCGGATCGCAGCAGGTCTCGTCGAGGATGACGCCGTCGGCACCGAAGGCCGCCGCGTTGCGGAAGATCGCGCCGATATTGTCATGATTGGAGATGCCGCAAGCGGCGACAAGCAAGGCACGTTCCGGCAACGAGGCCAGGAAGCCCGCGACGGTCGGCTCGCTTTCCCGCTCGCCAAGCGCCAGCACGCCGCGATGGAGATGGAAGCCGGCGATGGCATCGAGCACCGCGCCATCGGCAACATAAACCGGCACGTCCTCGGGAAATTCCGCGAGCAGGTCGGTAAGCCCCTCGACGCGGTTGCGCAGCAACAGCAGCTTTTCGGCGCGGACGCCGGCACCCGCAGCGTGGGCGCGCGCGAGTACCCGGAGCACCACGGTGCCTTCGGCAATGAACCGCCCCTGCCGACCGGTAAGGTCGCGCTCGCGGATGTCGCGGAACTCGGCGATCCTCGGATCGTCCGGGCTTTCGATCGCAATCAGCTGGCGCTCGCCCATCGGAGCCGCGCTCAGTTGCCCGCCACGGTAACGTCGGCGATGATGCGGCCGACGGCAAGATCGAAGACCAGCGCCTTGCGCGCACCCTCGGCCGTGGTGCCGTAGAACAGGATCTGATTACCGGAGAGATCGGTCGAAGTGACCGTAAAGCCCGCCGGCAGCGACGCGGTGGCGACGATCGGCTGATCAGACGGAACGGCAAGTCCCGACGCCACGGCTTGCTGTTCGGCGCCGCTCGGCTGCGTGACCTTGTAGACGATCGCAGCGAGCACGGCCATGAACATGACCAGCATGATGCCGCCCGAGACGAGTTGCAGCTTCACCATCTTGCGGCGGACGTTTTCCATCGCCGGATCGAGCGGCTTTTCCTCTTCCTGGTCTTCGGGCTCGTAATTGGCCATGGCGCTGATCACTGCTCCCGGTCCGCAGGTTTCCAATCTTCCCTCCCGCGGACCTTCGTGCAGGGAAAAGCCGTCATTCGCGCAGGCTGGCGATTGTCGAAGGCCGCGATCCGTGCCAATTGGCACGGGAGCCCTTCCAAACCGGGCTTGCGCACGGGATGACGGAATGAACGACCCCTTTAAAGAAGGCGAAGCGCCAAGAAAAGCCCTGATCGCCGGCGAGGACGCCGAAGGTCGCCTCGACGCCTGGCTCGCCACATCACTTGAAGGAGAGCTGTCGCGCAACCGCGTGAAGGCGCTGATCGAGCAGGGTGCAGTTCTCGTCAATGGCGTTGCCGTCACCGAGCCGAAGAAGAAGATGCGCCCCGGCGACACCGTCGAGGTCGTCATGCCCGAACCGGAGGACCCGGAGCCGAAGGGCGAGGACATTCCCCTCGACGTTCTTTACGAGGACGCCGATCTGATCGTCATCGCCAAGCCTCCCGGCCTCGTCGTGCATCCCGGCGCCGGTAATTGGACCGGCACGCTGGTCAATGCGCTCATCCATCATTGCGGTGACAGCCTCTCCGGTATCGGTGGCGTGAAGCGCCCCGGAATTGTCCACCGTCTCGACAAGGATACGTCCGGCGTGATGGTGGTCGCCAAGAACGACGCCGCGCATCGCCATCTTGCCGACCAGTTCGCCGATCACGGTCGCACCGGCCCGCTGGAGCGCGCCTATCTCGCACTCGTCTGGGGTCGGCCACGCAGCCTGCACGGTACGATCGACGCTCCTCTTGGCCGCGCCGGCGACCGCACCAAGCGCGCCGTGAAGCGCGAGGAAAGCATGGACGCGCGCGAGGCGATTACCCATTACGAGGTGATCGAGCGCTTCGGCGAGAAGCCGGACGCCACGGCGCTGGCCTCCCTGGTCGAATGCCGGCTGGAGACCGGCCGGACCCACCAGATCCGTGTCCACATGGCCCATATCGGTCACCCGGTGGTCGGAGACCCGGACTATGGCGCCTCCTTCAAGACCAAGGCAAACGTCCTGCCGGAGCCTGCCAAGGGGCTCGTCAACGCGTTCCACCGCCAGGCACTGCACGCCTATCTGCTCGTCTTCGAACATCCCTCGACCGGCGAGATCATGAGCTTCGAGGCCCCCATTCCGGAAGACATGGAGGCGATCGTAGAGGCACTGCGGGCGGTCTGATCATCACCACGGGATAAACTCGGCGGATCATTCAGCCAGGGTGGGAACCGGGCTCGATTTTTCACGTTTTTGGAACAGTGTGTTGTGACTATCCGGGGAAGTATTCTCCGACGGAACAATGTATAAGAGCATGCATAAACAGATGTAGCCCGCTGCTGACAGGCAGGGGGTTCTGTCCGCCCGCAAAACTTACCGATTTGTAATCCTGGTACGCCTCGGTGTTCGCTTGAATCACTGTTTGGCCGTACTTATCTGTTACACGGGTTTCTGTGGGATTTTGGAAATCCACGGAGATCGGGCTCGCCCATTAGCCGGGGAGTCATCAGGAAAGGGGGTGCTCTATGGCCCGCAATACTCTGCCATCCATTACTGCCGGCGAAGCCGGCCTCAATCGTTATCTCGACGAAATCCGCAAGTTCCCGATGCTTGAGCCGCAGCAGGAATACATGCTCGCCAAGCGCTATCAGGAACATGGTGATCGTGATGCCGCACATCAACTGGTGACCAGCCATTTGCGTCTCGTCGCCAAGATCGCCATGGGTTATCGCGGCTATGGCCTGCCGATCGGCGAAGTCGTGTCTGAAGGCAATGTTGGCCTGATGCAGGCGGTCAAGAAGTTCGATCCCGAACGCGGTTTCCGCCTGGCTACCTATGCCATGTGGTGGATCAAGGCCTCGATCCAGGAATACATCCTGCGCTCGTGGTCGCTGGTGAAGATGGGCACGACCGCCAACCAGAAGCGGCTGTTCTTCAACCTGCGCCGCATGAAGGGCCGTATCCAGGCCATCGACGACGGCGATCTGCGTCCCGACCAGGTAACCGAGATCGCCACCAAGCTGAACGTCTCCGAGGACGAGGTCGTCTCGATGAACCGGCGCCTGTCCGGCGACGCCTCGCTCAACGCGCCGATCCGCGCCACCGAAGGCGAATCCGGCCAGTGGCAGGACTGGCTCGTCGACGACCACGACAGCCAGGAAGAAACACTGATCGAGCAGGACGAGCTGGAAACCCGCCGGCGCATGCTCGCCAAGGCGCTCGGTGTCCTCAACGAACGCGAACGCCGCATCTTCGAAGCCCGCCGCCTCGCCGACGAGCCGGTGACGCTGGAGGACCTCTCCGCCGAGTTCGACATCAGCCGCGAACGCGTCCGCCAGATCGAGGTCCGCGCCTTCGAGAAGGTCCAGGAAGCCGTACAGAAGGAAGCCCTCGAACGCGCCAAGGCGCTGAGGGTGGTGGAGGCCTGAACCGGGCCTCTTGCCTGCCCGCAGCAATAAACAAGTACCCGTGAGACACGAACGGCGGCCTTTCGGCCGCCGTCTTCATGTTTTCTTCCCTTGAACAAGCGCTGCCACGCCCGCGCCGGCAACCCTCACGACGGCCCGATCAGCCGCCGTTCACCGTTCCAAGGGCTGCCCATTCCTTGAGGACGCTTTCGAAAGCGGCAGCACCGGTAGTGCCCTTGTCCAGCGTCAGCAGCGCGCGGCGGCCATTGCGATAGGTCACCGGAATATCGATCCAGTTGCGCGTTCCGAGCAGGTCGAGGTTGCGTGCCACGACATCCTGGAAGTCGTTGAGCGCGATCAGGAAGGTGTCGTCGGTGATCTTCGCGGCAACAGCTACCAGCGGGTCGCCGCGATCCTGCTCGTTGCGTTTCATCGCGACGCGCTGAACGTCCTGGATCGCCCCACCGTCAAAACCGGCCGGCAGAGAGAAGACGATCTCGACCAGATGGCTCGCCGGCAGCGAGTTGTCGGTGTTGCGCTTGAAGGTGATCAACGCCGTCATCCCGTTTTCCGGCACCGTGAGCTTGCCCTGCACCTCCGGTTCAGGCTGGCCCGAAGCACCGATTTCGCGCGATACGCTCCACTCGACCTTGCCGGCAATCGCCGTCGGCGTCGGTTGGCCGACGCGTTCCTCGTAAACGATCGCCCGTTCACCACTGGCAACGGGAGTCGCGGCAGTGGTCGTCTCGGTCGTACCTGCGGCAGGCGCAGCTTCGGCCGAGGCGGCAGCCGTCTGTGTGGACGGCGCGACATTCTGTTCGGAGACCGAACGGCCTTCGCCGGCGCCGGCCGTGCCGTCGCCCGCGTCGACTTCGGTTCCGTCCGGCAGCAGCCGTTGGGTAAACTTGCGGCCCGCGACCTCACCATCGGCCGGCGGTTGAGCCGGTGTCTCGGCGGACGACGTAGCAGCCTGTTCCGTTCCGGTTCCGTCTGCAGTCGTGGAGGCGGCTTCGGTTCCGGTCTCCGTCGTCTCCGGAGCCGAGCTGACGAACCCGGTGACAAGTTCGCTCATCGCGTCCCTGTTCACCCACGCGGCATAGCCGCCACCGGCGAGGATCACCAAGCCGGCAAGACCGAGCAGCAGCGGCGTGTAGTTGCCCCGCTTCACCACCACCGGCGGATAGGCCTGATGCTCCAGGGCGGCCAGCGGATCGTCGCTGTCGGACCGACCGCGGTCGGCGGACGAAATGTCGGTCACGGCAGGCTCGAACTCGAGTTCATCGAGGGCCGTGTTTATGCGGGTGCTGGAAGCGCCGGCTCCGCCCGGCGAGAGCCAGGCGGCGAAATCGTCTTCCGGCAGCGACTGGGCTGCTCCGGTGTCGTTCGCGGCATCGCTTGTTCCGGCCGGCGTCTGCCAGTCCAGAAGATCGATCGTGGCGGCGGGCATTTCAACCGGGCGCGACGCGGCAACCGGTTCGACCTCTACCGGTGCCGGTTCGTGATGGAAATGCGCGACGAGATCGTCTTCGGGGGCTTCTACCTCTTCGACGCGCGCGGCAGTAGCAGATGCAGGGAAGGAACGCTCCCATTCATCGAACGGCGAGCTCTCCATGGGCTCGGCCGCAAACGCGGGCTCGGGCGCGGATGCCGACGCCACTTCGAGTTCGACCGGTGCAGCGGTCTGCACGGCCGCGACAGGCTCCTGCTCGCGGATATTCCGGTCATCCGCCTCGACCTCCGGCCACAGCGACGTGTCGGCGACAGGCTCGCGGCGGTCGGCCTCGGGAATCCAGCCGACGAAAGCGTCGGAGCTTTCGGACTCCGCCGGCGCGTTGTCGGCATGCACGGTTTCCTCTGCCACCGGCTCGTCGCGTGCCTCGCCGACCGGTTCCGGCTCGTAATCGGGCGCAGCCTCTTCCGCCGACCGCGGTTCTTCTTCCGCGACGGCCTCTGATTCGCTCCAGCTTTCCGGCCCCCGCACAGCTTCCGAAGCGTAGGCTTCTTCCTCGACCGGAGGCTCTTCGGGGTCTACCACGGCAGTAACGGGCGCTTCGGCCTCTACCGGCTCCTCAGCCCTCTGTTCATACGCGGGCTGCTCGAACGCGAGATCATCGTCCAGCGCGGGAAGCGCCTCAGTATATTCGGCATCGACCTCACGGATCGCGGCTTCCAGCTTGTCCAGCTGGCGTTGCAGCATCTCCTCCGGCGGACGCGGCGTCATGTTTTCGAGCTGGCGCCGGACGGCGGCACGGGCTTTTTCGTAAACCTTTGCCCGCATTTCCGGCGTATTGCTCGGCAGCCCCGTTACGGCGCGCCGAATTACTGCGATAAAATCAGCCATCAGCACCTTCTCATGGTCACCGGCCCCCGGTGATGAACAAATCCTTAAAGGCGGCCAACATTAGTCCTCAAAGGGATCGGTCACAAGTATGGTGTCCTCACGCTCAGGGCTTGTCGACAGAAGTGCGACCGGAGCACCGATGAGTTCCTCGACCTGACGGACATACTTGATCGCCTGAGCCGGCAGATCGGCCCATTTGCGTGCGCCGACTGTCGATTCCTTCCAGCCTTCCAGCGTGATGTAGATCGGTTCGACACGGGCCTGCGCGGCCTGCGCAGCCGGCAGATAATCGATTTCCTGACCGTCGAGCTTGTAGCCGACGCAGATCTTCAGCTCATCGAGACCGTCGAGCACATCGAGCTTGGTCAAAGCAATGCCGGTGATTCCGTTGGTCGCCACCGACTGGCGCACCAGCGCCGCGTCGAACCAGCCGCAGCGGCGCTTGCGACCGGTGACGGTACCGAATTCGTGTCCCTTTTCACCGAGGAACTGGCCGATCTCGTCGGTAAGCTCGGTCGGGAACGGACCTTCGCCGACGCGGGTCGTGTAAGCCTTGGTGATGCCGAGAATATAACCGAGCGCACCCGGCCCCATACCGGAACCTGCGGCGGCCTGCCCGGCGACTGTGTTGGACGAGGTCACGAACGGATAGGTGCCGTGGTCGATGTCGAGCAGCGAGCCCTGCGCGCCCTCGAACAGTATGCGCGAACCCTTGCGGCGTTCCTTGTCGAGCAGGCGCCAGACGCTGTCCATGAACGGCAGCACCCGGTCGGCGATCGAGGTCAGTTCCTCCATGATCGTCTTGTGCTCGACCTCGGCCGCGCCGAAACCGCGACGTAGTGCGTTGTGATGGCCGAGGATGCGTTCCACCTTTGCTTCCAGCGCCGAAAGGTCGGCGAGGTCCATCACGCGGATGGCGCGGCGTCCGACCTTGTCTTCGTAGGCGGGGCCGATACCGCGCCGCGTGGTGCCGATCTTGGTACCGCTGTTGGAGGCGGCGTCCTCGCGCATGCCGTCGAGTTCACGGTGCAGCGACAGGATGAGCGTGGCGTTCTCGGCGATTCGCAGGTTCGCCGGCGTCACTTCGACGCCCTGGTCCTTGAGGCGACCGATCTCGGCGATCAGCGCGTGCGGATCGACGACGACGCCGTTACCGATCACGGCCATCTTACCCGGACGCACGACGCCCGAAGGCAGCAACGAAAGCTTGTAGCTGACGCCGTCGATCACCAGCGTATGGCCGGCGTTGTGGCCGCCCTGGAAACGCACGACGATATCCGCCCGTTCCGAGAGCCAGTCGACGATCTTGCCCTTGCCTTCGTCGCCCCACTGGGAGCCTATCACCACCACATTGGTCATTTCATAATCCTGTCGAACGCGCATGGCTGCGCCTGTGCAAAACCCGCGCATCCATACTGTATTGTTTTGCGGAAAGCGACCCGTTTATGGATCGTGATTGGGCTTTTTGCGTGACAAAACCGCGCCTCTCGCCTATTCCGGCTCATCAAGTCTCCTGCGGGCATTCGTCCGCGACAATCCGGCAAAGGTGGTCGATCTTGCCCGCAAGAGCCTATTTCTATCTGGTGGTAACGACCCTTTTCTGGGGCGGAAACACCGCCTTCGGCAAGATGGCCGTCGGCCATATCAGCCCGATGCTGCTCAACCTTGCTCGCTGGGCCATCGCCTTTGCGGTGATCGCATTGATCTCCGTGCCGCAACTGCGCAAGGACTGGCCCGAGATGCGCCGCAACTGGCTGTTGCTGCTGGCCTATGGCGCCATCGGCTACACCGGATTCGCCGGCCTCCTCTATCTGGCGCTCAAGTATACGAGTGCGGTGAACGGTGCGATCGAGCAGGGCGGCATTCCCGTGCTGATCTTCATCATCAACTTCGTCTTTTTCCGCATCCCCGTCTCGCTCGTCCAGATCGCCGGCTTCATGATCAGTTTCGTCGGCGTCGCCCTGACAGCGAGCCACGGCGACCTCTCGACACTGCTGGAACTTACGCTGAACTACGGCGACGCGCTGCTGCTGCTCGCCTCGCTCGCCTACGCCGTTTACACCGTCGCGCTGCGCTGGCGGCCGAATATCCACTGGCGCAGCCTGATGACCGGATCGGCCTTCGGAGCCGTGCTCAGCGGCATACCCCTCCTCTTCTGGGAGGCCCAGACGGGCAATCTGATAACGCCCGACGCCCTGGGTTGGGGCATCATCGCCTACGCCGCTCTCCTGCCCTCGCTGGTCTCCCAGATCCTCTACGTCAAGGGCGTGGAGGTCATCGGCGCCAACCGGGCCGGCCTGTTCATCAATCTCGTGCCGGTGTTCGGCACCGGGTTATCCATCCTCGTGCTTGGCGAGAGCATGCAACTCTTTCATCTCGTCGCCCTGATCCTCGTGATCGGCGGCATCGCCATCGCCGAATGGGGAAAGCCGGCGGCAAGCTCCTGACCGGCGACCGGCGGATGCTACCCAAAAGGCATCAGGCCGGACGCAAATTGATGCTTTTCGACGCCTGCGAGATTGCCTAAGCCATAGCGGAACCTGCGATAAGGAAGCCCGCGATGTCCAAGCCATTCTACTGGAACGAACTCAACACGTCGGACTTCGCCGGGCTTTCCCCCGACAGCACCATCGCCATCCTGCCGATCGCATCGACCGAGCAGCACGGCCCTCACCTGCCCATCGCCACGGATGTCGCCATCGCCAACGGCATGCTCACCGAACTGAAGAACCAGCGCCCCGACGATCTCGACATCCTTGTCCTGCCGACACAGGAGATCGGCAAGGCCAACGAACACGTCTACGGTCCCGGCACCCTCTCCTTCGGCCCGGAAATCCTGATCCCTGCCTGGACTGCCATCGGTACCAAGGTGGCGGAAGCCGGCGTGCGCAAGATGGTGATCGTCAACTCCCATGGCGGCAATGTCGATGTCATGAGCATCGTCGCGCGCGAGCTGCGGGTCCGTCATGAGATGGTTGTGGTTTCGACCCAGTGGGGTCGCTTCGGCAACCCGGTCGGCATGATCTCGGAACACGAAAACCGCTACGGCATCCACGGCGGCGAGGTCGAGACCTCGCTGATGCTCTATTTTCGTCCGGATCTGGTGCGGATGGACAAGGCGCAGAATTTCGTTTCGAAGGCAGAAGAGATGCGGGCCAATTCCAAGTACCTCACGCCGCTGCCGCCCCATTCGCTGGCGTGGGTCGCCCATGACCTCAATCCCCATGGCGTCGTCGGTAACGCCGCCGCCGGCACGGCGGAGAAAGGCGAGGCGATCTGCAAGTTCCAGGTCGCCGGTTTCATCGACCTGCTGCGCGACGTCGCCGCCTATCCTCTGTCCAATCTTTACAAGCCCTGATCCGCATCCGACAGCACAGCTGCGGCCTGCGCCCCCCGCTCGGGCGACGGCACATGGCCCTTGCCCTGCAGCTCGCGCACGAGCAGCAGCAGTTCCTGCATCAGGTATTCGACGAACAGGCTGGTCGCCGCATCCAGGGACGCCCGGGCCCGGGCGAAGAGTTTCATCGGCTGGTGGCGCACGTGCGGATCGGCGAGCGGGCGGAACACGAGTTCGCCGCGCCGACACTCGGTGATCACATCGAGCGGGTTGAGCAGGCTCACCCCCGTGCCGCACCGCACGAGCTGCTTCATCAGTTCCGACGAATTGGTTTCCAGCACCGGCTCGGTCGGGAGCGGCAGTGGCGACAGCGCCAGATTGATGACATTGCGCAGGCTCGTGCCGGGCTGCGCAAGGATCAGTCTTTCCTGCACCAGATCGACGAGATCGACCGGACCTTTTTCGGCAGCCAGCGGATGCTCCGGCGGCAACACGGCACCGACCGGGATGTCAAAATTGGCGAGCGTGCGGATGCCGGGCGTCGCCGGAATGTTGAAGCCGAGCCCGAGGTCCACCTCGCCGGTCAGCACCGGATTGATCGTGGTTGAACCACCGTCGTTACGGAGCTGCAGCCGCACGCGAGGATGCTCCTCTATGAAGCGGGCGATGATCGACGGCAGCGGACCTGATGCCAGCCCCACGGTCGTCACCAGCGACACCCTGCCGGCCTGCGGCATCTTCAGGCTGCGGATCCGGCTTTCCAGCCGCTCGTAGTTCTTCAGCACGTCGCGGATGTGCTCGACGCAGAGCTCGCCGGCAGCAGTGAGCCGCAGTCCACGCGGCAAGCGCTCGAAGATCGGCGCGCCCATCTCCTCCTCTATCGCAAGGATCTGCCGGTTGACCGCAGAAGAGGCCACGTTCAGCCGGGCGGCGGCTTTCCGGATCGAGCCGCAACGGGCAATTTCGTTGATGTAGAGAAGCTTTCGCGAATGTAACATGGCCACCGTTGCCTAAATTTTAACCATCCCGCACAATCCGGAAACAATGCTGCAAGCGATGCCGCAAAGGCATCAATGCGCGCGAATTTTGATGCTTTTCATCGCGCATGGCAACGGCTCAAATGCAGCCGGAAAAACACATCTCATGACGCAGCAAGGGTGAAACAGGGGAACTTCAGCCATGACCAATGCTCTGACGTACACATCTTTCGTCGCCGCGCTGAGCCTGATGGGCACGGCTATCGCGGCCACCGCGGCACATGCGCTCGACGAAGTGACCTACGGGACCAACTGGCTCGCCCAGGCAGAACACGGCGGCTTCTACCAGGCGGTCGCCGACGGCACCTATGAAAAATACGGTCTCAAGGTCACGGTCGTGCAGGGTGGCCCCCAGGCCGCCAACCGCTCCCTGCTGATCGCCGGCAAGGTCGACTTCTACATGGGCAGCCCCCTCGGAGAGATGGACGCGGTCAAGGAAGGTATCCCGCTCATCGACGTCGCCGCGATCTTCCAGAAGGACCCTCAGGTCCTGCTCGCTCATCCGGACCAGGGTATCGACACCTTCGGCGACCTCGCCAAACTGGATTCGCTCTTCATGGGCAAGGACGGCTATGTCACCTATTACGAGTGGATGAAGAAGAACTTCGAGGGCTTCACCGACGAGAAGTACAAGCCCTACACCTTCAACCCCGCCCCCTTCATCGCCGACCCGAAGTCCGGTCAGCAGGGCTACCTGACCTCGGAACCCTACGAGATCGAGAAGCAGGCCGGCTGGGCTCCGAAGGTCTTCCTGCTCGCTGACGCCGGCTACAATCCTTATTCGACGATGATCACCACCACGACGACCATGGTCGAGAACAAGCCGGACCTCGTGCAGCGCTTCGTCGATGCTTCGATCGAAGGCTGGTACAACTACCTCTACGGCGACAACAAGGCGGCCAACGAGCTCATCAAGAAGGACAATCCCGAGATGACCGACGGCCAGATCGAATATTCGATCGCCAAGATGAAGGAATACGGCATCCTCGAATCCGGCGAAGCTCTCGAAAAGGGCATCGGCTGCATGACCGACGAAAAGTACAAGGCCTTCTTCGATTCCATGGTGCAGATCGGCGTCCAACCGGCCGACCTCGACTACAAGAAGGCCTACACCACCCAGTTCGTCTGCAAGGGCGTCGGTATGGCGTTGAAGAAGTAAGCAGCTTGCGCCCTTGTCCGGCTACCGCCACCTTCTCCCCGCATGCGGGGAGAAGGAATATGCCGTTCAAGGTTTCCTTTGCCCTCAACGTCACGGGGCGCGTGTACCCTCTCCCCGCCTGCGTGGGAGGAGGATTAAGGTGAGGGGCAACTCCCTCCGTATCTGTTGTTATAGGCCGTAATGAACACGTCTGAAGCCCAGTTCGTTTCCGCATCCGTTGACGGCCGCAAGCGTCCGCTGGTCGTCATGCGGTCGGTGTCCAAGATGTTTTCCAGTGGCACGCTCGCCCTGTCGAACATGACGCTGACCGTCAACGGCGGGGAGTTCGTCAGCCTGCTCGGCCCCTCCGGCTGCGGCAAGTCGACCGCGCTCAGGATCATTGCCGGCCTTGGTGACACCTCTTCCGGCACGATCGACTGGCCAAGCTCGCGTATCAACTCCAAGGGCCTGCCCGAAGGCGACATCTCCTTCGTCTTCCAGGAGCCGACGCTGATGCCCTGGCAGACCGTGTTCGGCAATGTCTATCTGCCTTTGAAGCTGCGCGGCCTACCCGAGGCCGCCGCTCGCGACGAGATCATGGCAACGCTCGCCACCGTCGGTCTGCAGGATTTCGCCAACGCCTATCCGCGCGAATTGTCGGGTGGCATGAAAATGCGCGTCTCGATCGCCCGCGCGCTGGTGACGAAGCCGAAGCTGCTCCTGATGGACGAACCCTTCGCCGCGCTCGACGAGATCACCCGGCAGAAGCTGAACGACGACGTGCTGCGGCTGTGGCGGGAGACCGGCATCACGGTGATCTTCGTCACCCACTCCGTGTTCGAAAGCGCGTATCTCTCCAACCGCATCGTGGTGATGAAGGCTCGCCCCGGTCGCGTCCATGCCGATATCCCGCTGGTGACCAGCCTCGACCGCGACGCCCATTACCGCACCTCTGAAGAATACCGCCAGGCCTGCGAAAAGGTTTCCATGATGCTGCTCGAAGCGATGGGCGGGGAGGAACATTGATGGCCGAAACCAACGAAATCCTCCCTCCCGTCAAAGCAACACCCCTCGGGCGCCATTCGGAAACCCTGCTCCGGATCCTCGTCCCCATCGGCGTCGTCGCCGTGCTGATCCTGTTCTGGCACATCGGCGTGGTCGTCAGCGGCGTGCCGCAATACATCCTTCCGAGCCCGATCGCCGTCGCCACCTCGCTCGTCAACGACTGGGGCACGCTCGCTCCGGCGCTCTGGGTCACCACCAAGATCACCCTAGCCTCGCTGGCGCTGGCGCTGATCGGCGGCGTAGGCATCGCCGTCTTCCTCGTCCAGTCGCGTTGGATCGAGGTGGCCTTCTATCCGATCACTGTCATCCTGCAGGTGACTCCGATTGTGGCGATCGCGCCGCTGATCCTGATCTACGCCCCCTCGACGCAGGTCGCGCTGCTGATCTGCGCCTTCCTCGTCGCCTTCTTCCCGATCCTGTCGAATATGGTTCAGGGTCTGAAAAGCGTCGACCACAATCTCCTGAACCTCTTCGACCTCTACGGCGCCTCGCGCTGGCAGACGCTGCTTTACCTAAAGCTCCCCGCCTCGCTCCCCTATTTCATGACAGGTTTGAGGATCGGCGGCGGACTGGCGCTGATCGCAGCGGTCGTCGCCGAATTTGCAGCAGGCTCCGCCGGTGCCGGATCGGGCCTCGCCTTCCGCCTCTTGGAAGCGCAGTACCGGCTCAATATCCCGCGTCTGTTTGCGGCGCTTTTCCTGCTTTCCTGCCTTGGCGTGCTGATCTTCGCCGCCACCTCGTTCATCTCCTGGCTCTCGCTGCATCGCTGGCACGAGAGCAGCCTCAAGCGGGAGAACTGAGCCCCATGTTTCCGCCCAGCCTGCCGAAGGCCGACCGCTTCGTCCTCCGCAACGCCACCCTGCCCGCCGTCACGGTCGACGGTTTCGCCGCCCCCGCCTCCGAAGGCCTTCTCGGCGCCGATATCGTCATTGCAAATGGCAAGATCGGGGGCCTGCTGCCTGTCGGCACCGCGCCCGCCGACCTGCCGTCCGCCAACCTCGACCAGGGCATGGTATGGCCCTGCTTCGTCGATATGCATACCCATCTCGACAAGGGCCATATCTGGCCGCGCAGCCCAAATCCGACCGGGGACTTCATGGGCGCGCTGGAGACGGTCAAGGCCGACCGCGAAGCACGCTGGACCGCGAAGGACGTGCGCGCCCGCATGGAGTTCGCACTCAGGTCCGCCTACGCCCACGGTACCAAGCTGATCCGCACACATCTCGATAGTCTCGCCCCACAGCACCGCATCTCTTTCGAGGTGTTTTCCGAGGTGCGTGACTTCTGGGCCGGCAGGATAGAGCTGCAGGCTGTCGCACTCTTTCCCTTCGATGACATCGACAACGAAGCCTTCTTCAAGGACCTGATCGAGGTCATCGTCGCCCACAAGGGCCTGCTCGGTGGCGTCACCCGCGCGGAGGGCAACCTCGATTCCCGCCTGGACCTCCTGTTCCGCACCGCCGCTGACAATGGTCTCGACGTCGACCTGCATGTCGACGAGACGCAGGAGAAGGAAGTCCTGACGCTGAAATCGATAGCCGAGGCCAAGCTGCGCAACAAGTTCGAGGGCGCGGTCACCGTCGGCCATTGCTGCTCGCTGACCCGGCAGGATGCCGACGTGGCGAAGTACACGATCGACAAGGTGGCCGAGGCCGGCATTTCGGTCGTCTCGCTGCCGATGTGCAACATGTACCTGCAGGACCGCGTCCCTGGCCGCACGCCCCATTATCGTGGCGTCACCATGCTGAAGGAACTGGCGGCGGCAGGTGTCGCCACTGCAGTCTCTTCCGACAACACCCGCGATCCTTTCTATGCCTATGGCGACCTCGATCCTGTCGAGGTGTTCCGCGAGGCCGTCCGCATTCTGCATCTGGACCACCCACTCGACGAGGCGGCACGCGTCGTCACCCGCTCGCCGGCCGATATCCTCGGCCGCCCCGACATTGGCCGCATCGCCGCAGGTCTCCCGGCGGACCTCGTACTGTTCAGCGCCCGCCGCTGGAGCGAATTCCTCGCCCGTCCGCAGGCCGACCGCATCGTGATGCGGAATGGCATGGGCATTGACCGCAGCCTGCCGGACTATCGTGAACTTGACCCACTGATGACGGACTGATGAACATGGCCGATTACGCCCAGATCAAGAAGGAACTCGAAGGCATCGCGGTCGAGGACAATCCGGCGCTGGTGAAGCAGAAGAGCCGCGATTTCTACTGGTATTCGCCGATCCTCAAGGCCCAGCTCGACAATGTCATCGCCGATCTCGTCGTCTCGCCGAAGACCGAGGAAGAGGTGATCCGGACGCTGAAGGTCGCCTACGCGCACGGCGTCCCGGTCACCCCGCGCGGCGCAGGAACAGGCAATTACGGCCAGGCGATGCCGCTGTCCGGGGGCATTGTGCTCAACATGGCTCAGATGAACGCGGTAAAGGAGATCCATCCCGGCCGCGTCATCTGCGAACCGGGCGTGATCATTTCCGAACTGGACAGGCAGACCAAGGCCCATTCCGGGCAGGAATTGCGCTTCCATCCCTCGACCGCCCAGACGGCCACGATCGCAGGCTTCATCGCCGGAGGCTCGGGTGGCGTCGGCTCGATAACCTGGGGCGGCCTGCGCGACCTTGGCAACATCCTGCGGCTCCGTGTCGTCACGATGGAAGCCGAACCTCGCGTGCTGGAGCTTTCCGCCTGGGACCTGCAGAAGGTTTCCCACGCCTATGGCACCAACGGCATCATCACCGAGGTCGAGATGCCGCTGGCGCCCGCCTACGACTGGGTCGACGTGATCGTCGGCTACGACGACTTCATGGACGCCGTGCGCTTCGCCGACGCGCTGACGCATCGCAATGGCATCCTCCTGAAGGAAGTCGCCCCGATCGCCGCGCCCATCCCCTACGATTACTTCACCCGTCACAAGCCGTGGCTGAAGGAAGGCCAGTCGGTCGTGGTACTGATGGTGGCGCCGCACTCCATGGCGCCGTTCGTCGCCTACGTGGAGAAGATGAAGGGCGATATCCGCTTCCGCTCCGATATGGTGGAAAGCATGAAGGGCATCCCGCATGCCTACGAACTCGCCTGGAACCACACCACGCTGCGTGCTTTGAAACTCGACACCGGCTTCACCTATCTGCAGGTCCAGTATCCGGGTCCGGACCACGTCGCCAAGGTGGCGAAGATGGTCGAGTTGTTCCCGAACGAGGTCTATGGCCATCTCGAATTCATCAAGTTCGACGGCCAGATCCAGTGCTCCGGCCTGCCACTGGTGCGCTATACCACCGAGGAGCGGTTGGAGGAGATCATCCGCATCCACGAGGAAAACGGCTGCCCGATCTTCAATCCGCACCGCTACACCCTGGAAGAAGGCGGCATGAAGCAGACGGACACCGTGCAGCTCGCCTTCAAGAAGGAGACGGACCCGAAGGGCCTTCTCAATCCCGGCAAGATGATCGCCTGGGACAATCCCGATTTCGACTTCACGGCTGGCAAGAACTACCTCTTCCCTGGCCTCCAGGCATTCCAGGAGGCTTGATACCGCCCAAAGACGACAGAACTTCCGAAGGTACTCCCGGCCGGCATCATGCCGGCGCATGGAAACGGCCATGGTGGCGGCAGGTTCGGCAAAGGCGGCGGGCCACCCTCATCGGGACAAACGGCGCGGAAAAATTTCAATCGACACCCGGAGTCCATCCTCCGGGCTGAAACTGGAGCTTTTTCGAGAATGCGCGTGCTCGTCATTCACTCTCATCCCGTCGAGGAGAGTTTCAACAAGGCACTGTTCCGGCTGGTCTGCGACAGCCTTGCCAAGGCTGGTCACGAGGTTGATGCCTGCGACCTCTATGCGGAGGGCTTCGACCCGATAATGTCGGCTCACGACCGGCGCGTCTATCACGACTACCCGGAGAACACGAAACTGGTGAAACCTCATGTCGACAGGCTGCTCGCCGCCGAGGCGCTGGTCTTCGTCACGCCGGTCTGGAACTTCGGTTTCCCGGCAATGCTGAAAGGCTATTTCGACCGGGTATGGACGATGGGGGTTTCCTTCGACCTGACGGACGGCAAGCTCACGCCGACGTTGCGGCATATCAGGAAAGTGGCATCGGTGATGACTTACGGCGCCACCTGGACGAGAGCCTTCCTTGTCGGCAATCCGCCGAAGAAGCTCATCAACAGGGTGATCCGCGCCCAGGTGAAGATCGGCGCGCCGGTCAAATTCCTGGCGCATTACGACATGAACAACTGCACAGAGCAGACGCGTGCGGCCTTCATGGAAAAGGTCCGGCGCGAAATGGAAAGCTTCTGATCCCCGATCGGTGAATACGAAGGAGCCGGCCCCGACGGGACCGGCTCCGTTTTTTTGATCAACGGTGATTAGTAGACGCCGAAGACTATGTGCGTCTGCGGATCGACGATGACGCGCTGATTGTTGACGACCGTGTAGGCGTAGGTCGGGTTGTCCGGAACCGGCGTCAGCACGAGGGTCTCCGGAATCGGCTCGCCGACGACGATCGGCTGTTCGATGACAATCGTCTCGGTCGGAGGAGGAGCCTCCCGAACGTACGAGACGACCGGCGGTGGCGGCGGTGCAACGGCGGTACCGGCAATGGCACCGGCTACGCCACCCACGGCGGCGCCGACCGGGCCGCCGACGATGGCGCCCGTTACCGCACCACCGGCAGCGCCGGTGACGGTACCTTCCTGCGCAAGGGCGCCCCCGGCGAAGGAGCCGGCCACGACCGTTGCAATCGCGATAACCTTCATGTTCATGGCTCTATTTCCTTTCAGGTCTGTTGCCATGACCAAGGAAACCGCCACCCCCGTCATTTGTTCCGTCAGCAGGCGGTCACGCCAGCCTGAAACAAACGTTTGAAATCCTCTAATACATTGAAACAAAATAAGTATATTTAAGGCTTCTAGATCACCTTTGCGGCCGTCACCTCGACCTCGACGAGGAATTCCGCTCGCGTGAAGCCACCGACGACGATCAGAGTGGACACCGGCTTCGGCTCCAGCGTGTAGCGGTCGCGCACCGCCATGTAGGCCGGAAAATCCTCACGGCTGGTAACAAAACCGGAGATGCGGATCACGTCCGCGAAGCTCATGCCTGCCTCTTCAAGAATGGCCTTGATCGCCTCGAAGCAGAGCACCGCCTGCCCTGTCACATCCGGTGGAATGGTGTCGTCCGGACGGATACCCAACTGACCGGAGGTAACCAGCAGGCTGGCACCCGGCGGGACGAGAAGCCCTTGGTTGTACTGCCCGAACGGGCGGCGGACGGACGGCGGATTGATGGCTTTTTTCATGGCATCGGCCCAGACTGAACGGTATTGCCGCAGTTAACCGGCAGGCGGCGGCGATTGCAACGCTCCGCATCGGCCGGATATACTTCTCCCCGACAAATCCCTTCAGTTTTTTCTTGTCACACATCCGAACCTGCTTATTCTCGCAGTGATTGAAATCGGGAGGTGGGATTTGGCTTCGACTTCGAATTCAGGGCAGTGGTGGCGGTATCCGGCATGGGCGCTCGGCGTCCTCGGCAGCGACAAGTCGTTCCGCAACAATCCTCTCCTCGGCAATCCTAAATGGAACGAACGCGGCCTGCACCGCGCCAGGGTGAAGCTCGCCGCCGACATGGCCCAGCGGCGCCGCAAGTGGCTGGCCTCCGCCGTAAGCCCGGAGGAACGCGAGGCTTTCGATCGCGACGGCTACGTCATCCGTGAGAACGCTCTGCCGCAGGATGTCTTCCAGCGGCTGGTCGAGCAGCTTCACACGGTCGAATTGCCCGCGCGGGAAATGCGACAGGGCCAGGCTGTCACCCGCATGATCCCGATGGAGGCCGAGGCGCTTTCAAGGGTGCCGGACCTCGCCAAATTCTCGGAGAACCGGTCGTTCGCCAGCCTCATCCGCTATGTCGGCGGCATTGCCGGTGACCCGGTCTGCTTCATCCAGACGGTGATCGCCGAACCGGCCCTGAAGAAGGCCGATCCGCAGACTTCGCTGCACGCCGACACCTTCCACTCGACGGCCAAGGCCTGGCTCTTCCTGCAGGACGTCGGCCCCGACGACGGTCCCTTCGTCTTCGTTCCCGGCTCACACCGCCTGACGCCGGAACGGTTGGAGTGGGAATATCGCCAGAGCCTCACAGCGCACGAGGACGGACGCTCGCACCACGCAGCCGGTTCGTTCCGGATCACGCCCGAGGAACTCAAGACGCTTGGCGATTTCACGCCCCGCAAGGTGATCGTTCCGGCCAACACGCTGGTCGTCGCCGACACCTATGCCTTTCACTCGCGCGCGACCAGCCCGAAGCATACGATCCGCGCCGAGCTTCACGCCTATCATCGGGGAAATCCGTTCACTCCCCTGCCCTTCTCCCCGACCAGTCTCGTTCCCGGCATCAGGAACCGTCGTCTGGAAATCTATCTCGCCTGGGAGGATTGGCGCGCGCGGCAAAGTGGCAAGAAGCCGACCTGGCAGGATGTCGGCAAGAGCACTGTCTTTGCCGAGGCCCACATCTGACGGTCAGGTCGCGTTTGGATTGGCTTGACGCGTTTCCGGCACCGGCCGTTCGCGGCGAACTTCGTGGATGATGTGCCAGAACAGCGCGGCGAGTACGATCGGGCCGCCGATCAGCGTCGAGTGCGACGGCATTTCGCCGAGGAACAGCGCCACCCAGAGCGGCGTCAGCGGTACTTCGAGAGCCGTCAGCAGGCTCGCCTCCGCCGCCGGAATGCGGCGGGATGCAATCGTATAGAGAACCAGGCCGGCGGCATTCTGGACGATCCCGAAAGTGATGATCAGCCCCAGGTCGGGCATGGTCACCGACAGGGGCTTGGCGAAAGCGAAGGTTGCCAACGAACAGAGCCAGGCGGAGCCCGCCATCGCCGGCATCATCGGCACGCTGCGGTGCCGGCGCATCAGCGCCGCCAGGACGGCGGTGCTCAGGGTCATGATAAAAGCAAGTAACTTGCCGAACAGCCCACCACTTTCGCTATTGCCATCCGCAAGCATGACCACCACCCCGACCACAGCGAGCGCGCTGGCGATCAGCGTCGTGGTGCCGGGTTTTTCGCCGATCATGAAGAAGGCGATGCCCGCCGTGACGAACGGAAGCGTCGCATAGATCACCATCGCGTCGGCTACCGTCGTGTAATACATCGAGCCGATACCGGTAACCATGCCGATCGTCGAAAGCACCATGACGGCCAGCGACGGCAACCGCATCCGCCTGAGGATTGCAAGCGCCTGACCGCGCTCGGCAATCAGGAAGACGAGGAAGACGCAGGTCCCCGAAACGATGCCGCGGCAGAACAGCATGGTCATCAGGTCTGTGCTGATCAGGCGGATGAACAGGCCGGACGTGGACCACGCGAGTGCGGACAGCACCGCACAAAGTACACCCAGGCGGTATTGGCGCGGATCGTCTAAGCTCATGGGAAACCTGAAAAAATCATAAGATGCTGGAGAATTACTCAGCGGGTGTTGGCAGCGCGAGCGGTGGCGCGCCCCTTCCGGTCGCAGTGAGGACAGTAACCCTTTTCCCTAAGGAAAGAACTAACGCTCCATCCGGTCGAGCATGCGGTACCAGGCAATGAGCGCCGCGACGCCGAGCTGGCGGAAGGCGTGAAACGGAATGGGCTGGATCGTCGAAACGGGAAACGGCAGAACCTCCGGATCGCCGTTCGCGATATAGTCGGCGAGCGGCACGCCTGCCGCCGTCATCAGCGCCACGCCGCGCCCCTGACAGCCGGCGAGCATCAGCAGACCCTTCTCCGGTTCATGCAGATGCGGCAGGTGATCGGCAGTCATGGCGACGCGGCCGAACCAGCGCCGCTCGATCGGCACATCCTTGAGGAAGGGGAACATCCGCTGCGCGGCGTGCTCGAGATGCCCCCAGTCGCTGGCAGATCTTGGCAGGCCCATGCGACCACGGCCGCCGATCACGAACCGCCCGTCCGGGCTCTTGCGGTAGTAGGTCACGATCCGCCGCGAATCCGAGACCGCCTGTCCGTGCGGCAGGATCTGCTCGTGCTGCGCCGGCGTCAGCGGCGCCGTGGCGATCTGAAATGAATGCAGCGGCACCAGCGATTGCGCCAGCCCCCGCACCAGCCTGCCGGAATAGGCGTTCGTGGCGACCAGCACCTTCGGCGCGCGAACCGAGCGTCCGTCGTTCGTCGTCACCCGCCAGCCCGTCCCCTCGCGGGAAATCGACGTGACGGGGTCTCCCGTGGAGATCCGCACGCCGGCTTCCGCGGCGATCCGCGCCAGTTCGAGCGTCAGCGCCAGCGGGTTGACGGTGCCGGCGCGGCGGTCGAGCCAGCTGCCCAGATAGCCTTTGACCCCGGTCAGCAGCGCCGTCTCCGCCCCGTTCAGCAGCGCAACGTCCGCGCCGCGCGCCTTCCACTGGCGATGCCGGTCTGCGGCGCCGTCCACTGCGGCATGGGTGTGGCAGGCCATCACCCAGCCGGTCCGCACCGGATCGGCCGCCAGTTTCTCGCGCTCGATGAGACCGAAGACGTGATCGGCCGTGGTTTCGGAAAATGCAAGGAGCCGCCCGCCGAGCCTGTCGCCGAAATGCTCCAGCAGCCATTCCGGGTTCTGCTTCAGCCCCGGAATGACCTGCCCCCCGTTCAGACCGGAGGCGCCGGTTCCGAGTTCACCTGCTTCGATGACGCGCACGCCGAGGCCGCGTTTAGCGGCTTCCATCGCTGTCGATAGCCCCTGAATGCCACCACCGACAACCAGGAGGTCGACAACCTCTCCATCCGCCACCGGGGTCGTTGCCACCGGCGGCCGGTCCGGACGGTTCCAGACGGGCGTAGCAAAGGCTGAAGGCTGCATCAGTCGTCCTGAAAATGCATGAAAAACCCGCGCATGCTGGACGCCGCATCGGACAAAATCAATAAAATTTTAGGGAGTGTACAGCTTTTGACTTCAGTGGCCGGCTGCAGTTTCCACCCGCTCCGGCAGACGCCAGTCGATCGGCTCCAGACCGTGTTCGACGAGGAAGGCATTGGCCTTGGAAAAGTGACCGCAGCCGAAGAAACCGGAATGCGCCGAAAGCGGCGACGGATGCGGTGCCCTCAGTACCAGATGCCGGTTCCGATCGACAAACGCCGCCTTCTTCTGCGCGTAGGAGCCCCACAGCATGAAGACCACCGACGGGCACTGCTCGTTGACCACCCGGATGACCGCGTCGGTGAACTGTTCCCAGCCGCGCCCCTGGTGTGATGCCGCCCTCGCCTCCTCCACCGTCAACACGCTGTTGAGCAGCAGGACGCCCTGCTGCGCCCAGCTTTCGAGAAAGCCGTGACGCGCCGGCGGTATGCCGAGATCTTCCTGCAATTCCTTATAGATGTTGACGAGCGAAGGCGGGATCCGAATGCCCGGCCGCACGCTGAAGCAGAGCCCGTGCGCCTGTCCCGCACCATGATACGGATCCTGGCCGAGGATCACCACTTTCACCTTGTCGAGCGGCGTCAGGTCGAGCGCACGGAAGTACTCCGATCCCTTGGGGAAGATCACCTTCCCGCTGGCCTTTTCCTGCAGCAGAAAGTCCTTGAGCTCGCGCATGTAGGGGCTGGAAAACTCCGCGCCGAGCTGTTGCTTCCAGCTCTCCTCCAGTCTGACATCCGCTGCCGTCATCACCGATCGCCCGCCATGGATCCCGTGTTGCTTTCCCGTCGATTGAAAGCGCAACCGCGGCCAAGTCAAGGCGAAGCGCCCCCTTGTCCACCCGTTCGTCGCCATCGGCACCAGTGGGAGCTGAGCGCACCGTCATAAAACTTTCGTGCAACGCGCGTTTTATCGCGCCCGGAAGGCGTGGACTCGGGGTTGTTCATCATGGACGGATTGACGATCTTTTGCGCGGCCGCTGGCGCTATTCAGCTTTCCAGCACCGCGATTGCGATGACGCGCGCCGCTCGGACGAAACCCTTCGCCGGTCTCTCACTTCAGGGACAGCCGCCCGTCACCATCCTCCGCCCGATCTGCGGACTGGAAAACAATCTCGAACGGACCTTGGAATCGGCCTTCTTACTGGACTGGCCGAGCGACTACGAAGTCCTTTTCTGCGTCGCCTCGGAAACCGATCCCGCTGTTTCCGTAGCCCGCCGCGTCATGGACAGGCATCCACACGTCCGGGCCTGCATCCTGACGGGCAACGACCGCATCAGCGTCAATCCGAAGCTCAACAATCTCGTCAAGGGCTGGAAGACGGCGCGCTATCCGTGGATTGTCATGGCTGACAGCAACGTGCTGATGCCGCAGGACTATCTGGTCCGCCTGTTCACCCGCTGGCTGCCCGGCACCGGCATGGTATGCTCGCCGCCGGTGGGGTCCGAGCCCGACGGCTTAGAGGCCGAGGTGGAATGCGCATGGCTCAACAGCTATCAGGCCCGCTGGCAACTCTCCGCCGACGAGATTGGCCACGGCTTCGCTCAGGGGAAGACGATGATGCTGCATCGCAGCCTGCTCGACAGCCACGGCGGCATCGAGCGGCTGGCGGGAGAGGTCGCAGAGGACGCCGCCTCGACCAAGATCGTTCGCGCAGCAGGTCTGCAGGTTCGCCTTGTCCAACGACCTTTCCCTCAACCGATAGGCCGTCGCGACTGGCAGGGCATCTGGCGCCGACAATTGCGCTGGGCGCGCCTGCGCCGCGATTCCTTCGTTCTTTTCTTCGTCCCGGAAGTGCTGGCGGGCGGTTTTTTCCCGATCCTTGCGGTGGCGATAGCCACGGCAGCGGGGATCTGGTCACCCTGGCTCGCCGTCGGCTATGCGCTGCTCTGGTACGGATCAGAGATCGCACTTATCCGATCCTACGACTGGCCGCTGACATGCCGGACGCCGCTCGCACTCGTCGCCCGTGACTTGGCGCTACCGGTGCTCTGGGTGGCGGCATGGTTCGGCAACGGCTTCGAATGGCGCGGCAATACAATGACCGTCGCCCATCCGGACGGAGCGAGCCCGGCCCGGGTCCGCATCCGCCACGCGGTCGACAAGACCCGGAAAAAGGCGCGTGCGCTCCTCGCCTTCAGGCACTAAAGCCGGACCTCACTTGAAGCGGCCGTGTCTCTGCAGCACCTCGATCTTGTAGCCGTCCGGATCGGTGATGAAGAAGAACCGGGCGAACAGCGCGCCGTCCCGGTTGAATTCGACGATCTTCGCCGGGTTGAGGCCGAGCTCCGCCAGCCGCGCGTGTTCCGCATCGAGATCATCGACACTGACGGCCAGGTGGCCATAGCCGGCGCCGAGGTCATAGGCCTCCTCGCGCCCCTTGTTGATCGTCAACTCGAGCTCGAACTCGCTCTCGTTGTTGCTGAGATAGACGAGCGTGAACGTCTCGAAATCGAGACGCTCGGCGATCGCGAGACCGAACGCCCTTTCATAGAACTCTACCGAACGCGCCTCGTCGAGCACGCGGATCATGGAGTGGATCATCTTTGCCACAGGGGTTCTCCTGTCAGTTTGTTATTTCAGTAGAGCGACGGCGCGCGGACGGCGGCCGGGTCTTTCGGCTTGTACGGTGCGACCAGGCCTTCCGCCGCCTTGACCAGCAGGCCGACATCACTGCCGACAGCGACGAAATTGGCACCGGCCTCGATTGCCTTGTCGATCAAATTCTGGTCCGTCGTCATGATGCCCGCCGGCTTGCCGAGCTCGCGGATGCGGCGGATCGCCTTCACCACGGTTTCCACCAGTTCCGGCGCGCGCGGGCTACCGGCAAAACCCATGTCGGCGGAAAGATCGGCCGGACCTACAAACAGGCCGTCCACCCCTTCCGTCATGGCAATCGCGTCGAGGTTGGCGATGGCTGTGCGGCTTTCGATCTGAACGAGGCAGCAGACCTCGTCATTGGCGGTCTCGACATAGTTCGGCACCCGGCCGAAATTCGAGGCCCGACCGAGCGAGGCGCCGAGGCCGCGTACGCCGGCAGGCGGATAGCGGCAGGCACGCGCCATCTGCAGCGCCTGTTCGGGCGTATCGACCATCGGGATCAGGATGGTCTGCGCGCCGATATCGAGCGCCTGCTTGATCATCCAGGTTTCGCCGACCGGAAGGCGAACGACAGGATGGGCCGGGTGACGAGCGACGGCGGCAAGTTGCTGGGCGATCAGGGGAATGTCGTTCGGACCGTGTTCTCCGTCGATCAGGATCCAGTCGAAACCGGAGCCGGCGCAGACCTCCGCGGCATGCGGGCTCGCGAGCGCCACCCAGAGACCGAAAACGGTCTTGCCCTCCGTGATTGCCCGTTTGAACTGGTTGACCGGTACCGACATCTTGCACGTCCTCATGCTGGCGAATTTCATGCTTGTCATGCAATCTGACCTTCGACTTTACAAGCCCCGGTCGGGGAATTTCCGTACGGCTCCCGCCGCCCACCGAGGGGGCCTGCCAATTGACACCCCCGGATGCCGTCGTTACCAAATTCGCTCGAAGGAACCCCGATGGCGAGACGAATAGGCAGCACCGGAAGACTGGACGACGCAGCCCGCGCCGGCTGGCTCTATTATGTCGCCGGCCGCACGCAGGACGAGATCGCCGCGGCGATGAGCATATCGCGCCAGAGTGCCCAGCGCCTCGTCTCGCTCGCGGTGGCCGAGAAGCTGATCAAGGTCCGCCTCGACCACCCGATCGCCGAATGCCTCGAGCTCGCCCAGGCGCTGAAGGCGAAATACGATCTTCGTCAGGTGGAAATCGTCCCCAGCGATCCAGGCTCAGAAACCGGCCACGCCGGCATAGCCGAGGCGGGCGCGGCGGAAATCGAGCGCTGGCTGAAACAGACCGATCCGCTGATCCTCGGGATCGGCACGGGACGAACCCTGCGCGCTGCCGTCGACCAACTGTCGCCGATGGAGTGCCCGCAACACCGCATCGTCTCGCTGACCGGCAACATCAGCCCGGACGGCTCTGCCGCCTTCTACAACGTCATCTTCTCGATGGCCGACGCCATCAAGGCGCGGCATTTTCCGATGCCACTTCCCGTGATCGTCTCCTCCAAGGAGGAGCGCGACCTGCTGCATCAGCAGGCTCTCGTCCGTCCGACGCTGGAGCTCGGCGCCAAGGCCGACGTCACCTTCGTCGGCATCGGCGAGGTCGATCCGCAGGCGCCGCTGCTGCTCGACGGATTCCTGCATCCAGAGGAGATCGAGGCATTGATGAAGGCCGGCGTGATCGGCGAGATCTGCGGCTGGCTGTTCGACAAGGACGGCGCGCTCGTCGACAATCCGATTAATGAACGCATCGCCAGTATTCCCATTCCGTCGCGGGAAACCTCCTGCGTCATCGGCCTGGCGCGTGGTCGGCGCAAGCACGCGGCCATCCGGGCCGCGCTCCTCGGTCGCCACATCAATGCGCTCATCACCGACGAGGACGCGGCCCGTTTCCTCCTGCGCAGTTGAGCCCGCATCGATACATTTAACAGCACGATTTCAACAGGTTGACATATCGTTGTGGCGGTGCAGCACCGATTCCGCATTGACTTTCCCATTTCCAAAAGTGAGTAATTGCCCATGAGCAAAGCGAATGCTCATTCTCTTCTGGGAGGAAATTATGACTTTCAAGACGATTTTGCTGGGCGCCTGCTCGGCATTGGCCCTGGCTGGGATGGCCTCGGCTGAGACACTGACGATTGCCACGGTGAACAACGGCGACATGATCCGCATGCAGGGTCTGACCTCGGAATTCACCTCGAAGAACCCTGACATCCAGGTGGAATGGGTCACGCTGGAAGAAAACGTTCTGCGTGAGCGCGTCACCACCGACATCGCCACCAAGGGCGGCCAGTACGACATCATGACCATCGGCACCTACGAGGTTCCGATCTGGGCCAAGCAGGGCTGGCTCCTGCCGCTCGAAAATCTCGGCGCCGATTATGACGTCGACGACCTGCTGCCGGCGATCCGCTCCGGCCTGACCGGTGAAGACGGCAAGCTCTATGCGGCTCCGTTCTACGGCGAGTCCTCCTTCATCATGTACCGCAAGGACCTGATGGAGAAGGCAGGGCTGACCATGCCCGACGCGCCGACCTGGGACTTCATTGCCGATGCCGCCCGCAAGATGACGGACCGCGCCAACGACATCAACGGCATCTGCCTTCGCGGCAAGGCCGGCTGGGGCGAGAACATGGCCTTCCTGACGGCCACGTCCAACGCCTTCGGCGCCCGCTGGTTCGATGAGAACTGGAACCCGCAGTTCGACCAGCCCGAATGGAAGAACACGCTCGACTTCTACGTCAAGCTGATGAACGACGCCGGTCCGCAGGGCGCGTCCTCGAACGGCTTCAACGAGAACCTCGCGCTGTTCCAGCAGGGCAAGTGCGGCATGTGGATCGACGCCACCGTCGCCGCATCCTTCGTGACCAACCCGACGGACTCCACCGTTGCCGACAAGGTCGGTTTTGCTCTTGCTCCCGACACAGGTCTCGGCAAGCGTGGCAACTGGCTGTGGGCTTGGAACCTCGCCATTCCGGCAGGTTCGCAGAAGTCGGAAGCGGCCGAGAAGTTCATCTCCTGGGCGACCAGCAAGCAGTATGCCGAACTCGTAGCCTCCAAGGAAGGCTGGGCCAACGTTCCTCCGGGCACGCGCACCTCGCTCTACGAGAACCCGGAATACCAGAAGGCCGCGCCGTTCGCGAAGATGACGCTGGACTCGATCAACGCCGCCGACCCGAAGGCTCCTTCGGTCAAGCCGGTGCCATATGTCGGCGTCCAGTTCGTGGCGATCCCGGAATTCCAGGGCCTCGGCACGACGGTAGGCCAGCTCTTCTCGGCAGCCCTTGCAGGCCAGATGTCGGTTGACGACGCGCTCGCCCAGGCCCAGCAGGCCTCGGTCCGCGAAATGACCCGCGCCGGCTACATCAAGTAAGGTTCCCTCCCGAAGCAGCCGTCCGGACCGCGGTCCGGGCGGCACCTGAGATGACGCGGAACGGTGGCCCGCCCGGACGAAATCCGGACTAGCTGCCGCGTGGAAAGACGAGCCCGGCGCCCGGATACGGAAGCGGCCCGGCCTCCAGGAAGAGATCTTGCCCATGGCTACGCAAAACACCCGCACGCTTGCCCGCTTCATGATGGCGCCTTCCGTCGGCCTTCTCCTGATCTGGATGATCGTGCCGCTCTCGATGACGCTCTGGTTCTCGTTCCTGAACTACAACCTGCTGAATCCGGCCAACATCAGTTTCGCCGGCCTGTTCAATTACCGGTACTTCTACACCGATCCCGCGTTCTTCCAGTCGATCTGGAACACACTGCTGATCGTCGGTGGCGTGCTGCTGATCACAGTCATCGGCGGTATCGCGATCGCGCTCCTGCTCGATCAGCCGATGTTCGGCCAGGGCATCGTCCGCATCCTCGTGATATCGCCGTTCTTCGTCATGCCGCCGGTCGCAGCCCTGGTGTGGAAGAACATGATCATGCATCCCGGCTATGGCGTGCTCGCCGACATCAACCGCTTCTTCGGTTTTCAGCCGGTCGACTGGTTCGCGCAATACCCGCTCTTTTCCATCATCATCATCGTCGCGTGGCAATGGCTGCCGTTTGCGACACTGATCCTGCTGACGGCCCTGCAATCGCTCGACGGCGAACAGAAGGAAGCCGCCGAGATGGACGGTGCCGGCTTCATCAACCAGTTTATCTACCTGACATTGCCGCACCTTGCCCGCGCCATCACGGTCGTCGTCCTGATCCAGACGATCTTCCTGCTCGGCGTCTACGCGGAAATCCTCGTCACCACCAATGGCGGCCCCGGTTACGCCTCCACCAACCTGGTGTTCCTGATCTATCGCACCGCGCTTCTGGGCTACGACGTTGGCGGTGCATCGGCAGGCGGCATCATCGCCATCATCCTCGCCAACATCGTCGCCTTCTTCCTGATGCGCGCCGTCGGCAAGAACCTGGACCGGTAAGGAGAACGATCATGGCACGCGCAGTCAGCACCCGCAGGAAGATCGCCGTCACCACCTTCGCCTGGATCGTGGCCTTGGTGATCTTTTTCCCGATCCTCTACACAATCATCACCTCCTTGAAGACCGAGACGGAAGCGATCCAGGGGTTCAACCTGATCCCGTCCTTCACGCTGGAAAACTACGTGACGGTCCAGACGCAGCGCGACTACTTCAAGCCCTTCATGAATTCGGTGGTGATCTCGGTCGGCTCGACCATTCTCGCGCTGATCGTGGCCATCCCGTCCGCCTGGGCCATGGCGTTTTCGCCAACCAAGCGCACCAAGGACATCCTGATGTGGATGCTCTCCACCAAGATGATGCCGGCGGTCGCCGTTCTCGTTCCGATCTACCTGATGTTCCGGGATTTCGGCCTGCTCGACACCCGCATCGGCCTGACGGTCATGCTGATGCTGATCAACCTGCCGATCGTCATCTGGATGCTCTACACCTATTTCCGCGAGATTCCCGGCGAGATCTTGGAAGCCGCACGCATGGACGGCGCCTCGCTGTTCAACGAGATCGTCTACGTGCTCACCCCGATGGCCATCCCCGGCATCGCCTCCACCATGCTGCTCAACATCATCCTGGCATGGAACGAGGCCTTCTGGACGATCCGCCTGACGACCACGAACGCAGCCCCGCTCACCGCCTTCATCGCCTCCTTTTCCAGCCCGCAGGGTCTCTTCTGGGCAAAGCTTTCCGCAGCCTCGACGCTCGCCATCGCGCCGATCGTCATTCTCGGCTGGTTCTCGCAAAAGCAATTGGTGCGCGGCCTCACCTTCGGCGCCGTCAAATAAGGAACTTCGACCATGGGCAGCATCAAGCTCGAAAACGTCTCCAAATCCTTCGGCGAGGCCGTCGTCATCCCCTCCATCGACCTTGAGATCAACAACGGCGAATTCGCGGTCTTCGTCGGCCCGTCCGGCTGCGGCAAGTCCACGCTTCTGCGCCTCATCGCAGGTCTCGAGGATGTCTCCGGCGGCAAGATCCTGATCGACGGCAAGGACGCCACCGACAAGGCACCCTCGCAGCGCGGTCTCGCCATGGTGTTCCAATCCTACGCGCTCTATCCGCACATGAGCGTGCGCTCGAACATCGGTTTCCCGCTGAAGATGGCGAAGGTCGACAAGGCCGAGATCGACCGCAAGGTCGAGGAAGCCGCCAGGATCCTCAACCTCACCGACTACCTGGACCGCAAGCCACGCAACCTCTCGGGCGGTCAGCGCCAGCGCGTGGCCATCGGCCGCGCCATCGTCCGCTCGCCGGAATGCTTCCTGTTCGACGAGCCGCTGTCGAACCTCGACGCGGCACTGCGCGTCAACATGCGGCTGGAGATTTCCGAGCTGCACCACAAGCTGAAGGCCACCTCGATCTACGTCACCCACGACCAGGTCGAGGCCATGACCATGGCCGACAAGATCGTCGTCTTGAACAGGGGGCGCATCGAGCAGGTCGGTTCGCCGCTCGAACTGTACCGCACTCCGCGCAACCTGTTCGTTGCAGGCTTCATCGGCTCCCCGAAGATGAACTTCATCACCGGCGCCCCGGCCGCCACCAAGAAGGCCCATACCATCGGCATCCGCCCCGAGCACGTCGCGCTCTCGACCACGGAAGGTGCGTGGAAGGGCAAGGTCATTGTCGCCGAACACCTCGGCTCCGACACCTTCCTGCACATCGATACCGGTGGCGTCGGCACGATCACGGCCCGCTGCAGCGGCGAACTGCCGGTGCATCATGGCGACACCGTCTTCGTGACCCCGGACGAGGCACGCATCCACCGCTTCGACGACAAGGGAATGGCGGTATGACCGGCAGGCTGGAAGGTAAGTCCGCCATCATTACGGGCTCGGCCCGCGGCATCGGCCGCGCCTTCGCCGAGGCTTATGTGCGGGAAGGCGCAACGGTCGCTATTGCCGACATAAACATTGCGCGTGCGGAAGAAACCGCCAAGGCCATCGGGCCGTCGGCCTATGCCGTGCAACTCGACGTCACCGACCAGTCTTCGATCGACAACGCCGTGAAGGCCGTCGAGGAGAGAACCGGCGGCATCGACATCCTGATCAACAACGCCGCGCTGTTCGACCTTGCTCCGATCGTCGAGATCACCCGTGAGAGCTATGACAAGCTCTTTTCCATCAACGTCGCCGGCTCTCTCTTCATGCTTCAGGCTGTCGCCAGGTCGATGATCGCCCGGGGCAAGGGAGGCAAGATCATCAATATGGCGAGCCAGGCGGGGCGCCGGGGCGAGGCCCTGGTAGCGGTCTACTGCGCCACCAAGGCTGCCATCATCTCGCTGACCCAGTCGGCCGGGCTCGACCTGATCAAGCACCGCATCAACGTCAACGCCATCGCACCCGGCGTGGTCGACGGCGAGCACTGGGACGGCGTCGACGCGCTGTTTGCAAAATACGAGAACCGGCCGATCGGCGAGAAGAAAAGGCTTGTCGGCGAAGCCGTGCCGTTCGGCCGCATGGGCCGGGCGGAAGACCTGACCGGGATGGCAGTTTTCCTAGCCTCCCCGGACGCCGACTACATCGTCGCCCAGACCTACAACGTCGACGGCGGCAACTGGATGAGCTGAGCCGGCAGGCGAAGCCCATCGATCGAGGACCATGACATGACCTGCAAGCTATCGCTCGCCACGCTCACCGAAGCCGCCAAGTCGGCCGCCGTACCCTCCTATCGGCGCGACCAGTTGAAGGCCGGCATCCTGCATTTCGGCGTCGGCAACTTCCACCGCGCTCATCAGGCGATCTACCTGCACGAACTGTTCAACAGCGGACTGGACCACGACTGGGCGATCATCGGCGCCGGCGTCATGCCGAGTGACCAGAAGATGAAGGAAAAGCTTGCCGCCCAGGATTTCCTCACCACCGTCGTCGAGCAGGACAACAACCGTTCGTCAGCGACCGTCACGGGTCCGATGGTGAATATCCTCACCGCACCGGACTATGCCGCTATCATCGCAGCACTCGCCGATCCGGCAATCCGCATTGTCTCGCTGACGATCACCGAAGGCGGATATTTCATCGATCCCGCCACGGGCGAATTCGATCCGAAGCATCCGGCCATGGTCGCCGACGCCGCCGATCCGGCCAACCCTAAATCGGTCTTCGGCCTGATCATCGCGGGACTGAAGGCGCGCCGCGCCGCCGGCACACCGCCCTTCACGGTGATGTGCTGCGACAACATCCCCGGTAATGGCGAAGTGACGGAAGCAACCATCACCGGGCTCGCCAAACTGTCCGACCCGGATTTCGCCCACTGGATCCACGAAAACGTCGCTTTCCCCAATTCCATGGTCGACCGCATCACGCCCGCGACCGGCGAGCGTGAGATCGGCATCACCCGAGACACCTACGGCATCGAGGATGCCTGGCCGGTGTTCTGCGAGGAGTTCAAGCAATGGGTGCTGGAGGACAAGTTCCCGCTCGGCCGCCCGGCGCTGGAAAAGGTCGGCGTTACCTTCGTGCCGGACGTCGCGCCATATGAACTGATGAAGCTACGCATCCTTAACGGCGGTCATGCGGCGATCGCCTATCCGGCCGCCCTGATGGACATCCACTTCGTCCACGAAGCAATGGAGAACGACCTGATCCGCGCCTTCCTGCGCAAGCTGGAGGAAGACGAGATCATCCCGATCGTGCCGCCGGTACCGGATACCGATCTGCATGACTATTTCGAGCTGATCGAGCGCCGCTTCTCCAATCCGAAGATCGGCGACACCATTCCGCGCCTCGCCCAGGATGGCTCCAACCGCCAGCCGAAATTCATCCTCCCCTCCACCGCCGACCGGCTCGCCAAGGGGCTCGACGTTATCGGCCTGGCGCTCGTCTCCGCGCTGTGGTGCCGGTACTTCGAAGGCAAGTCGGACAGCGGCAAGGACATCGTCTTCAACGACCCGAGTGCCGAGCGGCTGCACACCACAGCCGTGGAATCGCGCAAGGACCCTCTTGCATTCCTCGCGCTTTCGGACATTTTCGGCGGCGTCGGCAGCAATCCGCTGTTCCAGCGCCGCTTCACCGAGGCCCTCGCCTCGCTCCGCAGCGTAGGGACAGCCGAGACCCTGACCCGATACCTGGAGGGGAAACTCGGCTGAACGAACAGGCATGACGACAGCGAAATCGGAGACACCGCTGATCATATTCGATTGCGACGGTGTCCTCGTCGACAGCGAACCGATCTCGCTCGCCGTTCTGGTCGAGGCGTTGAACGCTGCCGGGGTCGCGGTGGACGAACACCGTGCCAAGGACCTCTTCCTCGGTCGCAGCCTCGCCTCGATGATCGCCACCGCCCACGACGAATACGGCCTCTCGATCGACGATGCCTTCCTCACGGCGATGCGGCTCAGCCTCTACGAACGCTTTCGCGCCGAACTGAAGCCGGTTGACGGAATCCTGGAGGCGCTCGCCGCGCTGGAGGAACGGGGCATCGACTGGTGCGTCGCCTCCTCCTCCCAGCCGGAGCGCATAGAGCTGTCGCTGACGGTCGCCGGCATCCTGCCCCGCTTCAGCCCGCGCATCTTCTCCGCCACCATGGTCGAGAACGGCAAGCCCGCGCCGGACCTGTTTCTTTTTGCCGCACGCTCGATGGACCGCGCCCCGGAGGATTGCATCGTCATCGAGGATAGTCCTGCCGGAATCGCCGCAGCCAGGGCAGCGGGCATGCGCGTGCTTGCCTTCGTTGGCGGATCCCATGCCCGAGATCCGGCCTTTCGCGACGCGATCAGAGCGCTGAATGCCGACGCGGTGTTTGACGCGATGGACGATTTGCTCCACCTTGCAGCGCAAAATAAAAGCAGGGATGGAAGCAGTCAGTAATGCGCGATCATGTGATTGCCGTTGACGTCGGAACGGGCAGCGCACGCGCGGGCGTGGTCAGCGCCGACGGGCGTCTTCTGAGCCGCCGGGAACACCCGATCCACATGCGCAGCAGCGGCGGCGACGTGGCGGAATACTCGTCCGAACAGATCTGGAACGCCACCGCGCTCGCCGTTCGCGATGCGCTCGCCTCCGCCAGGATGACCGCCGACCGGATCGCCGCAATCGCCTTCGATGCCACCTGTTCTCTGGTGCTGCGCGATACGGCCGGCAAGCCGCTGGTACTCAGCGAAGAGGACGGGCTCGCCTTCGACACCATCGCTTGGCTCGACCATCGGGCGGTGCGCGAGGCGGAGGAAGTCACCGCCACCGGCCATGGCTTGCTCGCCCATTCCGGAGAGATGCTCTCGCCCGAAATGCAGATGCCGAAGCTGATGTGGCTGAAGCGCAACCGCCCCGACCTCTGGAAGAAATCGGGGCACTTCTTCGATCTTTCCGACTTCCTCACCTGGAAATCGACGGGCAGCACCGCCCGCTCGCTCTGCACACTTACCTCAAAGTGGAATTTCGCCTCGCACGAGGAACAGGGCTGGAACCGGCATTTCCTCGCCGGCATCGGCCTCGACGACCTGATGATCCGCGGCTCGCTTCCGCCGACCGCCGTCCCGGTCGGTGAACCGGTCGGAACGCTTTCCGAGGGAGCCGCCGCCGCTCTCGGCCTGGACGCCGGAATCGCGGTGGCGCCCGGCATGATCGACGCCTATGCAGGTGCACTCGGCGTACTCGGCGGCGCGGCAGGCAACCGGGAGGCACTGCGCCGGCAGGCCGCGCTGATCGGCGGCACGTCGAGCTGCCTGATCTGCTTTTCGCCGACGCCGAATTTCGGGCGCAGCCTCTGGGGGCCGTTCCGCGACGCGGTGTTTCCCGGCCAGTGGCTGGTGGAAGCCGGCCAGTCGGCGACCGGCGGCCTGCTGAACCACCTGATCCGCGTCCACTCCGCCGGCGGCGAGCCAACGACGGAACGCCACCAGGAGGTGATCGCACGCGTACAGGCATTGCGCGCCGCCGAGGGCGACCGCTTCGCAGACCAGATCAACATCCTGCCCGACTTCCACGGCAACCGCTCACCCTTCGCCGACCCGACGCTGAAAGGCGTGATCTCGGGGCTGACGCTCGACAGCTCGTTTGACGGCCTGTGCCGGCTCTACTGGCGTGCCTGCGTGGCGATCGCACTCGGGCTGCGGCAGATCCTCGACTACATGCACAACCGCGGCTTCCATTCCGACGAACTGCTCGTTACCGGCGGCCACGTGAAGAACCCGCTGCTCGTCGAGCTCTACGGCGACGTGACCGGCTGCACGCTGACGATCCCGCAGACGGACGACGCCGTGCTGATCGGAACGGCAATCAACGCCGCCGCCGCGGCAAGACTTCACCCCGACCTGGCCGCCGCCGGCAGCGCCATGGTCACCGGCGGCCGGACGCGGCCGGTGAACCTGGAAAAGCGCGCTCTTTACGACGTCGACTATGCCCGCTTCCTGTTGATGCAGCGGCACCGCGCCGAATTGAAAGGGATGTGAGGCAAGCCCATACCCTGCCTGATGGGCTGACCCGCAGGATTTGCCATGGATCATGATAACGGGATGCACGTCGGCGCGGCATCCACCGACCCGGCAAAACCGGTATCGTCGCACTGGCCGCTGACGCGCTGGTATATTTCGTCTGCCACGTTTTCCGTGCCGCAGGCAGCGGGACCGGTTGCCTTCTCGCTCCTTGCGCTCGCGCTGACCGGCGACACCAGCGGCGGTGCCGCCATGATCCTCGCGGCGACATTGGCTCAGGTGGTAGGCGCCCTACCGCTCGCCCGCATTGGCAGGAATCGCTCTTCAGCCAGCATGTTGCGGATTCTGATCTCCGTCCGCGCCGTAGCGCTCGCCGCTATCGTCGTGTCGGCGGCGATCGGCGCGCCTTTCTACTGGCTGATCCTGCTTGCCGCCATATCCGGCTCGGTGAACGGAGCGGCGTTCGGCCACCTTCGAACCGTCCTGAACCACCTCGCACCGACATCCAAATTGCCGAGAGCGCTTGGCATCGCCGCCACGTTGAACGAGGTAACGTTCGTGCTGGCGCCTGTGGCCGCATCGGTGCTCGGCACGCTTTCGCCGGTCTTCGGCATCATGGCGATGACGGCCCTCGGCGCGTTGCCGGCGCTGGCGACCCCGCAGAGCCATGCGCAGCCTGTGAACCTTTCGGGTCATGGCGGAGGCTCGATCCTCACGCCGCCGATCCTGCTGTGGTATCTCTGCGCCGGGGCCGGAGCCGCCGCCGTGGCAGCGATCGAGATCGGTGCTGTCGCGCTCGCGCTGAACTTCGGCTACGAGCCGGCGCTGGCGATCCTCTTCACGGTGCCGCTCTGCCTCGCGTCGGTGACCGGCGGCCTCTGGATCAGCCTGCGCAATCGCCGCTCGAGCCCCAGGGCCGTGCTTATCCAGTTCGCGATCATGACAGCAGGCTCGGCGCTGGTTGCGCTCGACCATTCCGTCGCCGCCACCATCACAGGCGCGGTCCTGATCGGCCTGGTGCTGGCGCCGCTCGGCACCCACTATTCCCTCGTTCTCGATACGCTCGCCCCGCCGCAGCGACGCGCGGAAGTCTTCGCGCTGCTGCGCACGGCAAACGCGATCGGCGTCATCGGCGCGAGTGGCCTGCTGACCGTCGTGCCGCTGCCCGCAGCACTTATCACCATCACCGGCGTGATGGTCGTCGTCACCCTGACGGCCGCGATTGCTTCGGTCAGGTCCAAAGCCTACGGCTGACGCCGTCTCTTTCTATCCCCAGAGCAATGGCGACGGCGTGTGCATGATGGCGCCGTCATAGCGGATCGGCTCGTCGCGGTCGGCGGCCAGCAGCAGCGGCCCGTCGAGATCGACATACTCCGCCCCCTGCCCCACCAGGAAGGCCGGCGCCATGGCAAGCGAGGTGCCGAGCATGCAGCCGACCATGATCTGAAATCCGTCCGCGCGCGCCGCCGTCACCAGTTCCAGCGCCTCGGTCAGCCCTCCGGTCTTGTCGAGCTTGACGTTGACGGCATCGTAGCGGCCCTTGAGCTTTGGCAGCGAGGCGCAGTCGTGGCAGCTCTCGTCGGCGCAGACCGGCAGCGGCCGGTCGATCTCCGCGAGCGCCTCGTCGGCATCCGCCGGCAGCGGCTGCTCGACCAGTGCGACGCCGAGGCGGAGGAAGGCCGGCGCCAGCGCCTGATACTGCGCCACGCTCCACCCCTCGTTCGCATCGACGATGATACGGGAGGCGGGAGCTCCCGCCCGGACCGCCTCGATCCGCTCAAGGTCGCCGTCATGACCGAGCTTGACCTTCAGCAGCGGGCGATGGGCGTTCTTCTTCGCCGCCTCGTGCATCGACTCCGGCGTGCCGAGCGACAGCGTGTAGGTCGTCTCCAGCGTCTTGGGCGCCGAAAGTCCTGCCATCTGCCAGACCGCCTTTCCGGCGCGCTTGGCCTCGAGGTCCCAGAGCGCGCAGTCCACGGCATTACGCGCCGCCCCCGGCGACAGGCGCGTCTGCAATGCTTGCCGGTCCAGTCCGCTGGCAAGCTCCGCCTTCAACCCGGCGATCTCCTCTATCACGCCCTCGACCGTCTCGCCGTAGCGCGCATAGGGCACGCACTCGCCCCGGCCGGTGAAGGTGCCATCTGTCAGCGTGACGGTGACGACCCGGATTTCGGTGCGAGAGCCGCGCGAGATCGTGAAGGAACCCGCGACCGGAAAGCGCTCGTCGGCGATATCTAGGGTCAGCGCGCTCATGCCATCGCTCCCGGATGACGACGGCGGAAACGGGAAGGGATCATGGGATACACTCCTTGGGAATCGCCGCCAGTCTGGCACGCCCGGAGGCGTGAAAAAAGCGCTTCCCCTTGCGTGACAGGGCAATCCTTTCTATATCCCTCAACATTCAGGGCAACGGTACTGCCCTCGCGCCGGACGACCGCTCCCGAAATCAGACTGCGGCTTCCCACGCGCCCGAACGAGAACGATGCCCGTGAATACGCTGGATTTCGACAAGAGACCCGAGGATACCCGCGTTGTCGTCGCCATGTCCGGCGGCGTCGACAGCTCTGTCGTCGCCGGCCTGCTGAAGCGCGAAGGCTATGACGTGCTCGGCATCACGCTGCAGCTCTACGACCACGGCGCCGCTGTCCATCGCGCCGGTTCCTGCTGCGCCGGTCAGGACATCGACGACGCCCGCCGCGTCTGCGAAACGTTGGGCATCCCCCACTACGTGCTCGACTACGAACAGCGCTTCCGCGACACGGTGATCAACCCGTTCATGGAGAGCTACATCGCCGGCGAAACGCCGATCCCGTGCGTCGCCTGCAACCAGACGGTCAAGTTCGCCGACCTGCTGGCGACAGCGAAGGAACTCGGCGCCGACGCGCTGGCGACCGGCCACTACATCCGCTCCAAGGCGGTACCGCTCGCGAACGATCCCGGCCACCGTGCCTTGTTCCGTCCGATCGACAGCGAACGCGACCAGAGTTACTTCCTGTTCGCCACCACGCAGGAACAGATCGACTACCTGCGCTTCCCGCTCGGCGGCATGTCGAAAGCCGAGGTCCGCGCGCTCGCCGAGGACATGGGACTCGTCGTGGCGCAGAAGGCCGACAGCCAGGACATCTGTTTCGTGCCGCAGGGCAAGTATGCCGACATCATCACCAAGCTGAAGCCGGATTCGGCGCTCGCCGGCGAGATCGTCCATCTCGACGGCCGCGTGCTCGGCCGCCACGAAGGCATCCTGCATTACACTATCGGCCAGCGGAAGGGCCTTGGCGTCGCCACCGGCGAGCCGCTCTACGTGGTCTATCTCGACGCCCGCTCCAAGCGCGTGATCGTCGGACCGAAGGAAGCGCTGGAAACCCATCGCATCTACCTGCGTGACGTCAACTGGCTGGGCGACCTGACGCTGGCGGAAGAAGCCGCCGATGGCTTCGCCTGCTACGCCAAGGTGCGCTCCACCCGCCCGCCGACCCCGGCGACCCTGCATGCCGACGCAAACGGCATCTATGTTGATCTCGCGATCGGCGAAGCCGGCGTGGCCGCCGGCCAGGCCTGTGCGCTCTATTCCGCGCCGGGACCGGACGCCCGCGTCTACGGCGGCGGCTTCATCGAACGCTCCGAACGTGCCGCCGACGCTGAAGCGGCTCTCAAGACTCTCCTCGCCAGCCCCGTCGCCGCCTGAGGCGGACCGGGACATTACACTATTGGCTCATCCTCGGAGCGATCGAGCCTGCCATCGGATGGCAAGCCGACGCTCGGCCGGATGATCGAGGCCGGATGTCCGAATCCGGTTCCTTCCACCCGCAAAATCCCGCTTTTCCGGCAGGCGTGAAAGAGACCTGCGAACCACCTCGCTTTTTGCCCCGACCGCGCTTGACAGCCAAGCCCGCCCCGCCCTATAAGCCCGCACGACCTGACGGCCGGCGGACTTTTCAAAGCCCACTCAACCCGGTCGCCGAACCCGGCGGAGTAGCTCAGTAGGTTAGAGCAGAGGAATCATAATCCTTGTGTCGGGGGTTCGAATCCCTCCTCCGCTACCATTTCTTTCCTCAATCATTTCAGCGCATGAATAGAAGTCTCGAGGTCCTTCTCGAGATTAGCTGTGGTGCCGTTGCAAACGGCTTCCCTTCGAGGATCCGTTTAACCGTCCGCAAGCGCCATGCGACGTGCAACGCTAAAACAAAGCCCGCGTAGCCGGCATTGTCCAAGGAACGGAAAACGCAGAGGAAAACACGGATAGGTTGTCAAACCTGCGAGACTTGAGCAGCACACAAGATTGAAATAGCAGCGTTCATCAATGACCCGCGCCTTAAAAGTTTGATGAGTGCGCTTACAAACCATACAACATTAGAAATTTCTTCCATTCTAACTTTATCAGATAATTAACAAATAAATCGCACCCTCCGATTGCACCAGCAAAATGGGGGAGCATCATGAAACCAGCGTTGGAAATGAAGGTCCGAAAAGCTGAACGCAGGCGGTGCAGCATTTCGAGCATGCTTACCTACTTCTCTCAGAAAGTTGAATGCCGTGTCGTGGATGTCTCGGAGACAGGCATAGCTGTCGACGTGAAGCAGCCTGTTGCTGCCTCAGTCGGCAGCAAGGTCACGGTCGAGAATCATGACTTCGGTCTTCTGACAGGGACTGTCAGATGGAACCATAACGGCAGGATAGGTATCGAGTTCATCAGGGATACAAATTGCGTTGCCAAGATGGCTCAATACTTCCGGCACTTCCATCAGGAATATAAGCCCGTAGTCAGCCGCTGACAGCGGTATGTCCGCATCAGAGAGGCCATCCGGTTCACTGGGCCGGATGGCCCTGATTCATTTCAGCAAGGGGCATCCGCCCGACTGCTTGCCCCGTCTGCAAAGCGCCCCCTTCGGCCAGTCTGCGATTGCCGACCGGCCTGAAGGGAAACCGTTCAGATGAACCAGAAGGCGACGACCGCGACCAGCGTGGGCGGTATGGCCGATATCAGCAGGCCGAACGGGTTGACGGTCTCGTCGCGGAAATGGCCTCTCAGGATGGAGAGGCCCGCCGGGTTCGGCGCGTTGGCGATAACGGTCAGCCCCCCGCCCGTGACGGCACCGGCAACGAGCGCGTACTTGAACTCATCGGTGAGGCCTTCGACCAGCGAGCCGAGATAGGTCAGTGCAGCATTGTCGGTGACGGCGGTCAGCGCGGTCGCGCCGAAGAAGATTCCGTCGGTAGACATGCTCATCAGCAGCGGCTGCAGCCACCATTGCTGCTGTCCGCCCAGCACCACGAGGCCTGCGAGGAAGAAGGCGACGAGCAGGCCCTCGCGCAGGATCAGGCGGTCCTGGTAGTCACGGTAGGCCTGGACGACACCGAGAAAGAACAGGAACAGCGCGAGGAACATTGCCGGATGGTGCGAGAACACCACCACCAGCGCAAGGAAGGCCAGATGTATGACGATCAGGGGAAGCGGAACCCTGTCGGTGGTTGTCTCGGCGGCGGCGGGAAGCCCGGCAAGTTCCTTGCGGAACAGGAAGGTCAGAACGCCGGCATTGACGAGGGCGGCAAGGGCGGAGCGCCAGCCGAATGTCGCGAGCATGAACGGCATGTCCCAGTTCCATTTGGCGGCGACCATCAGGATCGGCGGCGCCGCGTACGGCGTGAGCGTGCCGCCGATGGAGACATTGACGAACAGGACCGCGAGCGCGGCATATTTCAGCCGCTCCGAGATGCCCTGCGAGAAGATGCCGGTGGACAGGATCATCGCGCCGACGGTCATCGCGGCGGGTTCCGTGATGAAGGAGCCGAGAAGCGGAACGACGAACAGCACGGTGAAGAAAGACGCCATCTGGCGCGGCAGGGGCAGGATCGTCGCTATCGTGCTCACCACCATACGGCTGAACTGCAGCACAGGCCGGGTCGCGGCAATCACCATGATGGCGAAGACGAACATGGGTTCGGTGAAGTTGCGGTCGTCCAGGTAGTGGGTGGCGTTTTCCGTTCCCTCAAGGGCGAACATGAAGAGCATCATCACCATCGCCCAGAAGCCGAAGACCACTTCGACCTCGGCCAGCAGATGCCAGACGCCACCGTGGCGGGGATCCTTGTGGGCAAGCCGCTCGAACAGCTTGACCGAGAAGGTGTGCAGGATGGCGACCGCGAACAATACGGCCGCGACGAACTGGATGGTGGTCGGGTTCAATATCCTACTCCTTCTCCTGAATCGGAAAGTCCCGCGATGCAAACGGATGCAGGTATCGGACTAATTGCTGGAGCCGTACTTTGCAACCGCATCGCACAGGAAATCATGACACCCACGTCTGCTCGTAGCGAGGAACCACCCTTGATGCACTGACGCAGCGACTTGCCTGTCCGCTTTCTGCTGAGGAGCGTCACACAGCGATGGGAGATCAGACAGTTACGCCGAGCTGCCTGGCAGCTCCAAGGTTGCGTTTTCGCAAGTCCCGTGTGACCATCCGACCCCGCCACACACGATGGCGCGGATGGCATTTTTGCTGGCGGATGCCATGAGCGTCCGTTTCGGAGGGACCGCCGTGACCGTTCTGAACGCAATCATCGACTTCCTGAACAATATCTTCTGGGGCTATGTCCTCATCTATGGCCTGATCGCCGTAGGCATTTATTTCACCGTGAGACTGGGCTTCATCCAGTTCCGGCATTTCCCGGAGCTGTTCCGCTCGGTCATGCGGGTGCCCGCGAGCGATGCAAGCGGCATCACGCCATTCCAGGCGCTGTGCACCAGCCTCGCCTCGCGCGTCGGCACAGGCAATCTTGCGGGCGTCGCGGTCGCTATTTTCCTCGGTGGCCCCGGTGCTCTCTTCTGGATGTGGGTGGTTGCGGCGGTCGGCATGGCCACGGCCTATGCGGAAAGCGCCCTGGCGCAACTCTACAAGATCACCGATCATAACGGGCAATATCGGGGAGGCCCGGCTTTCTACATCGCCCGTGGGCTGAATGCGCCCTGGGCGGGCATGATTTTCTCGGTCTGCCTCATCGTTACCTTTGGGCTCGTCTTCAACGCGGTGCAGGCAAATTCGATTGCCGACGCGATGAACGGTGCCTTTGGCATCGACAAGGTCTGGGTCGGGGTCGCAATCGCGGCGCTGACGGCCGTCGTGATCTTCGGCGGCATAAGGCAGATCGCACAGGTGGCGGAGTATGTGGTCCCGTTCATGGCCATTGCCTACCTCGGAATGGCGGTCTACGTCGTGTTGGTGAACCTCACCGAGGTGCCTGGCGTCCTGTGGCTCATCATCAAGAGTGCCATCGGACTGGAGCAGGCCGTGGGCGGAGTCGCGGGCGCGATGTTGAACGGGGTCAAGCGCGGCCTGTTCTCCAACGAAGCCGGCATGGGGTCCGCACCGAATATCGCGGCGGTGGCCGTACCCTCCCCTCACCACCCTGCCAGCCAGGGTTTCGTGCAGGCCCTTGGCGTCTTCATCGATACGATCCTGATCTGCACGGCGACCGGAATCATGATCCTGCTTTCCGGCGTGATGACCACAGGGTCCGAACTGACCGGAACGCCGCTGACGCAGGAAGCGATGGTCGCTCATATCGGCGAAGCCGGGCGCTATTTTATCGCGATCGCCATCTTCTTCTTCGCCTTCACCTCCATCATCGGCAATTACGCCTACTCGGAGAATGCGATGGTCTTCCTGAAGCTCGATCAGAAGGCGACGATCGCCGTATTGCGGGTTGCTGTTCTCGCCATGGTGATCTGGGGCGCCTATACGACGGTTGCCGTCGTCTTCAACCTGGCCGATGCGACCATGGGCTTGATGGCATCCGTCAACCTGATCGCCATCGTCATGCTGTCAGGAACGGTGGCGAAGCTTACGAAAGACTATTTCAGCCAGGCCAGGACCGGCGAGCCACGATTCAATCCCGACGAATATCCGGAATTGAGGGGCAAGATCGACGATGCCATTTGGTTGAAGGGCCGAAACCCAGATTGAACGGGAGCGAATGCTCATTTGGAGGCCCTTCCCTCCTTGGGGCAGCCCCTGCTTGGGCGCATGCATGCATGACCTGCTCCACCGATCTTGCGGTTTTTTGCACGCCTCACAGAAAGTCGACAAGCGGGAGGAAGGACATAGAGCTGCCGATGAGGAGTAGCCTCAGTGACCGATGAACTGGGCAGCCGGCACCAGCCGCCCATCGACAAGGCGGGAAGGCCTCATCGCCAGATACCGGAAGTGCGATTCTAGGCCGTGGTATTGCCGTTGGCCAGTTCGGCTCCGATCCGTGCCAGCAGCTCTTCTTCCCTTGTCGCGGGGTCTCCGCGCAATCTGGAGATCAGGACCTCCAACGTGCCGGCAAGGCTCGTGACGTTACCATGGCCGCCACCGCTTTCCGCTCCGACCTGAACCGTATCCAGCGCCGAGGCGACCCTGAGCATCAGGGCCTGCAGCACCTGAAGGTTCATGAACGACCGGCCGACCTCCGCCGTGTCGGTTACCGTGCCCTGAGCCGAACGATCCCCTGCAGTCTGTCCTGCGAGTTCGCCGAGCAGCACGGCGGCGTCGAGCAGTGTAGCAAGCGATGCGGCAAGCCGCGCGGCGCCTGGGCCGGCTGTGAGCACATTGTCTCCCGGGACATGCACGCCCGCCGCTCCGCCTTCCGGATTGGTCGCGTTTTCGGGCACGGTGAGGCTGTGCAACTGGTTGTGAGCAACAAGCGCCAGCACCTCGCCGCCCGTCTCGCGGACGGCTGAAAAGGCGATCCACCCCTGCTGTACCGGCAGTTCGACCTCCGGCCGACCAAACAGGCCGTAGCCGATACCGTCGTTGCGGCAGAGAGGCCGCTGTTCGACCGGATCAGAGACGACGAGATGAAAGAGCTCCCCCATCGCCACACGACCGTACACACCGCGACGCTGTTCCTCGGTTCCGGAAGTCCGGACGAACTCGAGTGCGGCGAAATGCGATGAGAGTGCATGTCCGACCTGCGGATACGCGCGGGAGATGATCGAAACCGCCCTGGCAATGACGTCGTTCGGCAAATCCGCACCGCCGAATTCGGACGGAATGGAAATCGCGAGCAGACCGGCCCGTGCGATCTGGTCGAGAAGCGTTTCGGTATCCGTGTTTTCGGAAAAAACCGCGACCTGCTCAGCCGCCGCGATGACTTGTTCATCGGCATCCAATTGCTGCGGCACGGTACGCAATCGCTCGTTCAGCTGCGTGATCGATCCCATAGCACAGTCCCTCCAGGCGCCACTCTTCGATCCTCGGCAGAAGGCACTCTGCCACAAAATGTCTCAAAGGTCATTTTCGACAAAGGCGGAAATTTCCGCGCCGCGACGCGGAAACCCCTCCTAACTCAGGCCGTGATACCGACCGTTCTGGTACAACAGCGAGTGTCCCTCGCCGATACGGATCGCAAGCACCCTGCCAATAACGATGACATGGCTGTAACGTTCAATTGCCTCCTCGACTTCGCAGTCGATGACGGCAGCCGCATCTGCCAGAACCGGCGCCCCACTGACGAGACTGGTCCAGTCAGCGCCGCGATAACGATCAGGCCCCTTCAGCCCGCCCGCACCGGCGAACTGCTGGGCGACCGCCTCGTGGCGCGCACCGAGAATGTTCACGCCGAAATGACCAAACCGTTCAACGACCGGCCATGTTGAAGATGAGCGGTTGAGCGAGACCAGCATGCGCGGCGGGTCGATCGAAAGCGCCGTTGCCGAGGTGACTGTGGCGCCGGTCCGGGTTTCGTCGGCACCCGCCGTGATGACGCTCACGCCGCCACCGAGGGTCCGGAGCGCCAGCTTCAGGCTTTCGGCATCTGCGGGTCTGTCCTGGTGAGCCGCTTCAGCGCGGTAGGTTTCAAATGCCTGGGCGGTGGTCTGTATGGTCATCAGCGCTCCTCGCAATACCAACCGTTCAAAGACAGGCCGCAGGCACGAAAACCCGCGGCCATTCGTGCGTCAGGAGGCGCTCGCGACCTTCACATTGCCGCCGTGGCCGCCGCCGCCGAAGACCTGGCGCTCGCCGAAACCGGAGCGGATCTGATTGCGCGGACCGCCAAGGCCGATCTCCGGGAACAGCAGTTCCGAGACGCGATAGGCCTCTTCGAGGTGCGGGTAGCCGGACGCGATCACCGTGTCGATGCCGATATCCTGGTATTCCTTGAGACGGGCCGCGATCGTGCGGGGCGAGCCGACGAGGGCCGTTCCCGCACCGGAGCGCACCAGACCGATACCGGCCCAGAGATTGGGAGAAACCTCGAGCTTGTCGCGCCGGCCGTTATGCAGCGCCACCATGCGCGCCTGCCCGACGGAGTCGGAGTTCTTGGCGAACACTTCCTGCGCCGCGGCAATGGTTTCGTCGGACAGTTTCGAGATTAGCCGGTCGGCCGCCTCCCACGCCTCCTCGTCCGTCTCCCGGACGATGAAATGGAGGCGAATGCCGAACGACACCTGTCGTCCATGCCGGGCTGCGGACTTGCGCACCTTCTCGATCTTTTCCGCCACCTGCTGCGGCGGCTCGCCCCAGGTCAGGTACTTGTCGATGATGCCGCCGGAGAAATCGATGGCCGCATCGGAGGAGCCGCCGAAATAGAGCGGCGGGCGTGGCTCCTGCACCGGCGGCAGGCCGAGCTGGGCGCCGTGGGCCTTGATGTATTTGCCGTCCAGATGGGCCTTGCCGGTTTCGAGCAGCGAATTGAACACCTGGAAGAACTCGTCGGCATGGTCATAGCGCTCGTCATGCGGCAGGAAAATGCCATCACCGGCGAGTTCCTGGGCGCTGCCGCCAACGACGATATTGAGCAGCAGGCGGCCGTTCGACACCCGGTCGAGGGTCGAGGCGAGGCGCGCGTAATAGCTCGGTGAAGCCGTGCCCGGCCGGACCGCCACCAGGAACTTCAATTGTTCCGTATGGGCCGCGAGATCGGCCGCCAGGATGAAGGATTCCTCGCAGGCAACACCCGTCGGAATGAGCACGCCGGAATAGCCAAGCCGGTCGGCTGCCCTGGCGATTTCACGGAAATAGCCGGGATCGGCCGGACGGCTGAGATCATCCGAACCGAGATAGGTGCCGTCCCCGGACGAAGGGATGAACCAGAGAAAATCCAGAGGCTTGCTGTTCTTTGCCATTATCGTGTCCTGCTTTTTTCGACCGTCGAAAGCGCCGACCGAGTTTCAGTTTTCCGGCGCGAGGCGCCTGCGTGGCCAGAAGACTAATAAACTCTATAGTTTTTATAAGAATTATTTTTCCAAACCTGCGGCGAAGACGGGACTTTTTATCGCCATTTAGCCTCGCGCACGTAGACGTATCGTGCTTGCGGAGTCGTTCCCCGACCTTCGATGCACTCCCTGTCAAAGCGGAGCGATCAAAAAGAAAAGCCCGCATTGCACGAGCAATGCGGGCCTTCCTGGCGTTCAAGCCGTTCAATTCGATGGCTTGTAAATCTGGTCGAAGATGCCGCCGTCGCCGAAGTGTTCGGGCTGGGCCTTGGCCCAACCGCCGAAGATCGGGTCGTCGATGGTGACCAGCTTGATGTCCGGCAGCGCCTTCAGGAGGTCCGGATCGACCACGTCGCGCTTGCTCGGCCGGTAGAAGTGCTTGGCCGCAAGGTTCTG